>ULQW01004874.1_pt1 | contig 23484 bp, 18 predicted proteins | sample 1954921 | NCBI WGS metagenome assembly ULQW01 (sample SAMEA4835666, study PRJEB28245) | human gut metagenome | biome: gut microbiome; material: fecal sample | place: Denmark | collected 2008
GCTGCTACTTTGAATGACACCCTGGAAGTTAAGGGCAAAGCTACCTTTGATTCCGATATTGAAACCAAAGGCAGTGCATCCGTAGGCAAGGATCTGACTGTAAGCGGCACTACGAACCTTCAGAACACCAATGTGGCCGGAAACCTTGATGTAAAAGGAGACACCACCCTTAAGAACACCAAAGTGGATGGCACCTTTGAAACCACGGGGAATGCTACTTTTGATGGTGATACCGAAACCAAGGGCAATGCAGTGATTGGCAGAAATCTGACTGTAAGTGGTGCTACTGATCTCAAAGGTGATCTTCTTGCTGAAGGAAATACCATTATGAATCAGGATATGACCGTTAAGGGTAGTGCTTCCGTATTCAAGGATTTCTCTGTTTCTGGAAATACCACTTTAGTGGGGGATACCAATATTGGAAAATCCCTTTCCGTATCCGGCCCGGCTACTTTTAAGAATGATGTTCATATGGACAAGAATCTTTCTGTTGACGGGAATATCACGACATCCGGCGTCATTTCTGCTTCTGATGCCATTATTGGCGGTAAGTCCATTAATTCCACTCTTAATAATCTGGGTAGTGCCATGGATGCCAAGATTGATTCCGTAAGCCATCGGCTGAACCAGAATATCAACAAGGCGGCAGCAGGGGCAGCGGCTTTGGCCGCTCTCCATCCGCAGGATTTTGATCCTGATGATAAATGGGATTTTGCGGCTGGTATGGGTCATTACCATGATGTCAATAGTGCGGCTTTGGGTGTGTATTATCATCCTAACGAAGATACCTTGGTATCTCTTGGAAGCACCATGGGTAATGGTGATCCCATGATGAATCTTGGCCTTTCTATGAAACTTGGTCATGGTTCCGGCAAGACCCTTTCTAGGGCTGAAATGTCGAAAATGCTGAAGACAGACCGTGAAGCCATGAAAGTTATGGTCAAGAACATGATTGAGATGAAGAAGGAAATTGAAGTGTTGAAAGCCAATAAGGTGGATTCGCTGAAGGTTTCCGAAATCTCGGATAAAAAGACCTTCCCCGACGTTCCCACCGGCCATTGGGCTAATCAGGCGGTGACAACCCTTCATGACAACCATGTTGTCCAGGGCTACCCGGATGGCAATTTCAAGGGTGATCGTACCATGACAAGGTATGAATATGCCGAAATGCTCTACAATGCCCTGAAACGGGGCCTTCCGGTTCCGCAGAAACAGATTGATGAATATGAAATAGAACTGAAGAAGATTGCTGAATCCCGTAATGAATCCCTTCCGGTTTCCAAGATTACAAAGAATACTAAAAAGGGTGATACGGCAAAATCGGTTAAAAGAGCCGCTTCCCTGAAGAAATAAGGTGATAGTTATGTATAAGGCCAGGGCGTCCCCGGTGGTTTACCGCCGCTTCAAGTGTCTTGAATGCCATAAATTGGTGAAAGTTACCCATTCCGATGATATTCGTCGTAACTTCTGTTCCTATACCTGTCGTGTTCTGTACTGTTACAAGCATGGAATGAAGGTTTGATACCCATGAAGGGCTTTCACGTTTTGTTTCTTATTGCTTCACTTCTCTTGATTTATATTTTTCTCTTTCGGTTATTTTCTCTATGTTCCGTTATTTTCTGAAGGGCTGGTGGAAGAAATGAAATGGTGCATTCTGTTTTTCCTTTTTGTCAATCTCATTTCTTCCCATTTGGCCTATTCTTCCTTTGTAAGTAAGGTGGGCGGCGTTCCTGGGTTTGTTCATAGTTTGCAGATAGGGGAAATGGTATTTTACCCTCCTTTTACCTTTATCCTTACATACCTCAGACACAAGGGCGCATATCCCACGTTACTTTCTACCGGTTTCCTTATTTTCTTTATCGGTTTCATTGTCTCCATCCTTGGACCCGGCATTTACCGGTATGCCACAAGGGACAAATCCCTTGATCTGACTTCAAGCGGCACGGCCCATTGGGCCAGTGAAGCCGATTTGAAAAGAAAGCACCTGCTTTCAGACCCGAACAAGCCGGAAGACGGGGTGATTGTAGGTGCCTGGGATTCCGGCCTTAACTATGAATTCCGGTATAAGATGGCCGGTGTTATTTCTAAATTTCCGTTGTTTTTGAATTCCTTGGAAAGAAAAATTTCATTTCCTCTGGTGTTTCTATTAAACCATCTTCCTTTTACCCGGAAATACCGCTGGAAGGCCCATGAAGGCTCCGGTAGGGCCTGGGATATACGGAAGGTGCTGAAGTTCATTCCCGGAAAGCGCTGGTACATCGTTGACAACGAAAAAACGCATATCCTTATGTGTGCCCCGTCCCGTTCCGGTAAAGGTATAGGCGTGGTTATTCCTACCTGTATCAACTGGCAGGGTTCTATGGTCTGTGCTGATCCAAAAGGTGAAAACCTTGAAACCACCGGCGCATACCTTGAAAAAGTGCTTCATCACAAGGTGATTAAGTTTGATCCGGCTGAAGCAGGAAGTTTCTACCGCTGGAATCCATTGAATGAAGTCCGCTGGGGGACACCCAATGAGGGCCGTGACGTTTCTAACATTGTCCAGGTTCTTGTGGGGCGGGGCGAAGGAAATGACGCCCACTGGATTGAAAACGGCAAGGATTTGATTATCGGCTGCATTACCCATCTGAAGTACAAAGACTGTGTGTACAATACGGTGCATGATCTTCACCCTGGGGATAAGGAATACCGGGAAACTTCCATGTATGATGTCTACCAGTTCATGGCGGCAGGTATGACGGCTTCCGATGATGAGGAAGATGAGGAAAATCCGAATGCTCCGACAGGCTTTAGGAAGGTGCTTCGTGATGAGATTGTAGATTCCCCGGATAAGGTGGATAAGAATGGAAATGTGGTGAAAAAGGGCCATAAGGCTGTCCAGCATTTCCCTGATAACGGTGTAGTCTTTGAGGTTCCTAATCCTTACGGTACGTCTTCTGATGCCTTTTTGAAAATCCGTATTACACCGGAAAATGCGGATAAAGTGACCCATTTCACGCCGGAAGCCAGGCTTACGCCCCATCTTCACCCGGTTGTGGTGGCCAAGTTCAATTCTTTTATTGGCAAGCCGCCGAATGAAGCCGGTTCCGTCCTTTCTACGGCGGTGACTTCTCTTATGATTTTCTCCGAAAAGACGATTATAGATAATACGTCAAAATCGGACTTCTATCTTCATGATATCCGGAACAGTGATCGTCCTGTGGATCTCTTTCTGGTTACACCTCCCTCTGACCTTGCTCGTGTGGGGAAGATCTTCCGGCTCATTATAGAGCTGATGGTTGTTTCTTCCACACAGAAGCTTAATGGGGATAAATACAAGTGTCTTCTTCTTATTGATGAATTTCCGGCTTTTGGCAAGATGGAAAATCTTCTGGCCGAACTTGGCTACATTGCCGGTTACGGGCTGAAGGCGCTTATGATCATCCAGGGCCTGGAACAGCTCAAGAAGATTTACAAGAATCTGGATCTCTTGACTAACTGTCAGACGCAAGTCTATTTCGGGCCTAACGATAATGATACAAGAAAACATTTATCTGAATTGCTGGGTTCCAAAACCATCATGGTGAAACAGCGTCATGCTGATGCCGGGATTTTCGGCAAGGTGGATTACACCTATGTTGAAAAGGACAGGCCGCTTCTACGGCCTGATGAGACTTCAACCTTCCTTGCCAATAAATCAGCTATGCAGATTGAGGGCCTTCTGGTTCTCTCTCCTAAAAATAAGTTTTATGAAATGCCAGATATGATTTCCAAGATTGACCAGGGCCACGCTCTTGATCCGTTTCAGAAAGTAGGCCTGATTGATAGGGATTAACCATTTAAGGAAGGTGATTTTATGGCTAAAAAAACAAAAAAGACAGATAAGACCTTTGATGAACTCATTGCAGATCTTGAAAAATCCTATGATAATGTGGTTTCCCTTCGTGCGGATGCCCAGGCAAAGCAGGATGAATACAACAAAGCCAGAAAAAAGGCTGATGAAGGGGATAAGGATTACAAAGTTTCCATTTATGACTTTCTTCTGAACCAGCTTGATTTGAAAGGCGTTCATTATTCCGTCAAGGATATTATTAAAGCTTGCGTCTATGTTCATCATCACTTTCCCGATTCCGTGCCTGATGAAGCTTTCGTAGAACCTGTTAATGTGATTCAGCATGAAGCTTCTGCCGCATCCGCCGTCGGTGAGGACTAATGGATGATACCTTTGCCCGTCATCGGGCCATGCTCCGAACCGCTTTGGGGCCGGATATCCAGAAATTGATTGATGATGATGATATTACAGAAGTCTATGTTAATTCAGATTACGTTGTCCGTGTGGATTCTATGCATGGACGGTATGCCACGAATATTGTTCTTACGCCGGACAAGGTGCGGCGTATCTGCGAAATTGTGGCCGGGATGAATGATCAGATTATTAATCAGGATCATCCCATGCTGGGGGTTGAAATTTCACTTTTGAAGATTCGTGCCCAGTTATTGTACCCGCCCTGCTCCCCTTGTCCTACATTTTTCTTCAGAAAGAAGCCCAGAAGGATATTTTCTTTGGAAGAATATGTGGCAAATGGTACTTTGTCCCCGTTTTACTACGATAAGATCTGCTCTTTTATCAAAGAAAGAAAAAATCTGGTTGTCTGCGGCGCTACTGGTTCCGGTAAGACTACGTTTATCAATGCCATTTTAAAAAAACTGGCTGAAGTCAATCCGGATCACCGGCTGGCCATTCTGGAAGACCTGCCTGAACTGCAGTCTTCTTCCAGGGATGTTCAGTACCTTGTGACTTCCGGAAACCGGGCTTCCAAAGTGACCATGCAGGATCTTGTCTACGTTTCCATGCGTCTTTCCCCCACACGAATCATTATCGGGGAAACACGTAACCGGGAATGTTATGACCTTTTGAAAGCATGGAACACCGGGCATCCCGGCGGCTTCACCACTGTTCACGCTGACAGCACCAGTGATTGTCTTACCCGTCTGGAACTTCTTGCTAAAGAAGCTTTTCCGGAAGGGGGAAGCGGTGTGACGCTGGATATGCAGCGTTTGATAGGTTCTACTGTTGACGTGATTGTATCCATTCAGAAGAAGCTTGTCGATGGCCGTGAGCGCCGTCTGGTCGATGACATGATTACTCTCCATGGATTTGATCTCTCTACTCATCAATATTTGATTCAACATGAAAAGCCGGATGGTTCTTTATCCGGTAACGAAAGGAAGGATGTTTCATGAAACACCTCTTGAAATTATTTGCAGATAAAATGGGCGCTCCCCGGAATGTGATCCTTTCCTGGATTACCACTTTCCTTTGCTTCTTCAGCTTTCCAATGGCCTTTGCGTCCGATGCCGAATTAGATCTTCCGTTTATGGATTTTCTGTCCCGTCTTGCCAACACCTTAACCGGGCCGGTAGCACGGACTATCGGTATCATCGCCATTATTTTTGCGGCTTTCGGCCTGTTCTCCGGAAATGCCGGGGAAGGCTTTAAAAAAGTTCTCTGGGTGGTTATCGGCCTGTCCCTTGCTACCTGGGCACCGACTTTGGCCGGAATGTTTTAACCTGGATTTATCAGCTCGCAAGAGCTGATAATAAATGCCATTTCCCGATTCTTTTCAGCACCTGGTATTTATTCTCGGGAAGTGACATTTCTTATCAGTTTTTGGTGCTGAAAGGAGTTGTTACTATGTATGCCAAGGTTTTCAAGTCCCTGTGCAAGCCTGTCTTCTGGGGCGGTCTGCCACGGGATGTGTTCATTTCCATCCTTCTCATAGGGATTTTTTCATTCGTGATTCTTCATTCCATTAAGGTATTCATTCCTTTGTTTTTCATTTATATCTTTCTCCTTTCCATTGTCCGGATTGATCATCGAATTTTCGGGATTATCAAAGATTCCCTGCGGCTGAAATCTCATTATTATTGATTGGAGGTTCATTATGGGTAGAAAGAAAAGACTTCCTCGTCTGCAGGACGTAGTGACATGGGGAGAGATGACGGATAATCAGGTTGTCTTTAATCATAACGGCACTTTTCAGAAGACTTATGTCTTTCGTGGTGCTGACGGGTCCAATATGACGGAAGACGGCATTAACAGCTATTATGTGGGTCTGAATAATATTCTGATGCGTTTGAAGCGGAATTATTATGTTTTTGTGGAAATGCATAAAAGGCGCACTGATGATGTGGTTCACAGCCATTTTGACGATGATATTCTTCAGGATTTTGAGAGGGAAAGGGAAACTAATATTTCCACTCATCAGATTTATGACAATGAATTTTATTTGACCATCTGCTATAAATGGCCGTCTGAAGTCATGCAGAGGGCCAGCCGTATTTTGGATAAGTCTAATAAGGAGATTCTGAAGGAATTGAAAGGGGCCGTCAAGGAGTTCGGCGCCGTTTTCAACCCTTTATCTTCCGGTCTTGATGAAATTATGAAGGATCAGAATGTCACTTATGATCATTTCTCTGAAATGGAAAGCAGATTCCTTGAAGAGTGTGAAACCCTTGTAAAAGGCCTTGCCGATTACTTTGTGGAGATTCATCCATGTTCTGAACAGGAAACTTTGACCTATCTTCATGACTGCATTTCTGATCACCATATGACGGTGGGTTCTCATATCCGGAATTTTATTACCGACAGGATTAAGGATTCTATTTTTCTGGGTGGTCGTTTCCCCAAACTGGGTGAAAAATATCTGGGCGTGGTCGGAGTAAAAGATGTCCCTTCCGGTACCATAGATTTCATGTTTGACCGGCTCAATTCCCTCTCTATTGAATATCGCTTTGTGATTCGTTATATTGCCCTGGATAAACAGCAGGCCATCAACGAAACAAAAACTATTGAAGCCCAGCACCAGCAGCGCCAGAAGTCCATTATTACTGTCATTATGGAAACCATCAACAACAAGGAAACCGGCAAAGTGGATAGGGGCGCCGTGATTGACAGCGAGGACGCCCAGGAAGCTTATGAACATCTTTGTAAGGATGATTTTGGTTTGGGTTATCTTACGGCCAATATTGTTGTTTTGAATCCTGATGCACAAAAGCTGCAGGAAGATTTGAAGAACGTCATTACCATTGTAAATGATTTGCAGTGTGTGGCGGTGAATGAAAAGGATAATGCCACTGCCGCCTGGCTTTCTTCTCTTCCGTCTAATTATGAAAATAATGTCCGTTCCTATCTTCTGACTTCCACCAATTTTGCCAACATGGCCCCTTTTGGCTCTTATTACAGCGGAGAGAAGAAGAACCGTTTTTTCGCCGAACTGGAAGAGACGAATCACAACCCAAACATGAAATTCATTGATGATCCGCTCTTCCAGTGCTCTACCCCGGAACACCTTCCCTTTTTCTTTAATCTTCATGTGGGGGATGTGGGCCATACGCTTATTGTCGGGCCTACGGGTTCCGGTAAGTCTGTACTTTTGAATACGATTTCCAGCAATTTCAGGAAATATCCGAACTGTAAGGTCTTTGTTTTCGATAAGTCCGCTTCTTCCAGAGTGCTTACCCGTGCCATTGGCGGCAACTTCTATAACCTTCTTGTAGATAGTACCTCTATCAGCTTCCAGCCGCTGGCTAATATTGACCAGCCGACGGAAAAGACCTGGATTCTTGAATGGCTCGTCAACTATCTGGAAGCGTCTAACTTGAAGATTACACCGAACGATCGAAATACCATCCTTGATGCATTAAATTCCGTGGCCGGTGCTCCCAAAGAAGAACGCACAATCACTGCTCTTATTACAATGATGCAGGATGAAACCATCAGAAGCGGTCTTAGGGACCTGTCGTTGAAGGGGGCTTATGGCGCTCTCTTTGATTCCAATGATGATAAGTTTGGTTCTGGCCGCTGGCAGGTCTTTGAAATGGAAAAGCTCATGGAAAATTCAAAGATTGTGGCACCTACTTTGGACTATCTTTTTCATCGCATTGAAGGACAGCTTGATGGCTCTCCGGCTCTTATGATTCTGGATGAATGCTGGCTTTTCCTTAGAAATGATGCATTCCGGGCTAAAATTGTGGAATACCTGAAGGATCTGCGTAAAAAGAACTGCGCTGTTGTTATGGCCACACAGAATTTAAGCGACATGGATGAAAAGCTTATCCCCGTTGTTTCTTCCAACTGTCTGACCAAGATTTTTCTTCCAAACAGCTCTATTAATGACCTGGCTTATGAAATGTATCAGCGCTTTGATTTAAACGATGCGGAAATCTCCATTTTGGGGGATATCAAGCCAAAGCGGCAGTATTTTTATAAATCGTCCCTGGGTACCCGTGTTTTTGACTTAACTCTTTCCCCTCTGGAACTCGCATTTTTAGGGGCTACGTCAAAAGAAGATCAATTAAATGTAGCCCGAATGCAGGATCTTTCCCGTGAAGAGTTTGTCAGACGCTGGAAAAGGCTGAAGAATGTAGTGTAAAAGGAGTGATCATCATGCATCCTAAAGCTAAATATCTTATTGTGATTCCTGTTTTTCTGCTTTCTCTTTATGCGCCGCTTACGGCCCATGCCGTGTATCCGGTTCATGATTCCAAAGTGTATCAGGAAGTGGTTCTGCAGGTGAAGAAAGTGACGGAACAGATTAATACTATCCGTCAGCAGATTGAACTGCAGAAACAGCACCTGTATGACATTTCCTGGGGCAAGGTGGCCCCCATGCTGGATCAGATCAAGTCTTCCCGTGCGGACTATGACAAGCTCCGCTCTTCCATGAATGGCATTCTTTCCGGTGAGAAGGATGTGGAAGACGCTTTCAAAGATACCTTCTACGACTGGAACAGCATGGATGTTTCCAAAGAATCCTACGGTTCCATGAAATCACGGCTTCAGCAGGATCGTTACCAGTTGCAGAAACTGGATAAGGAAACCATTGAACTTATCAATCATAAGCAGAAGGAACTTGATGAATCCAATCAGCGAGTGGAACATTACAAAGAAATGCTGAAGGATGCCCATGGCGATAAGGATATCGGCCAGATCAAGTCCCTGATTTCCGGTGAAATGGTCTATTCCCAGAACCTGACTTCCGATATTGCCAGCCTTCGGGCGAAACTGGAAGTCGTTCACAATGAAGTGAAGAAGCAGGAAGAAGAAGCGGCCCAGAAGATGAATGAGAAGGTGGGGGATGATTTCACTAAAGCTTCTGATGAGCTTCAGAGTATGGAAGATAAACAGCAGCTTTCTTCTTCTTATCATTCCAAGTTTGAGGATCTGGCCGATGAAAGAGGGTGGATCTAATTGGAAGCCACGTTGAATATGTTGAATGATATTGGTAATAAAATCGAGATTTCAGCATTTAACGGCATTTCAAACCTGACCCCCTATATGTTGGGCCTTCTGGTTCTTTTAGCTACTATTGCTATTGCCACTGAATGGGATATGTATTTTTCCAATACCTGGAATTGGGGTAATCTTATTACCAAGATAATTCATATTGGTATGATTGCCTTTTTTATCCGGAATTGGCCGCAGATTCTATCAATGGTTAAGAAATCTGCGGAAAAGCTGGGTATGCTGGCCGGTGGTGCCAATGTGGCCTATACCCCGTCTAATCTTCTGATTTCTACGTTGAATGATATCTATGCCGCCTTTGGTACTCTGTGGGATAAGTTCTCTTTTCTTTCCCACCCCCTTGTGTATATTTGTGCGGCCATAGCTCTTACCATTTCCCTTTTGGCTGTTTTCCGCATTGCTTTTGTCCTGTTCATGGCGAATGCAGAATTTCTGATCCTGGGCGCTCTTTCCATTGTGCTTCTGCCCTTTGGCGTGACTAAGTGGACTTCTTCTATTTCAGATAAGACCTGGGGGATTCTTCTTACGTCCGGCGTAAAGCTTATGGTGGCCATTTTCATGATATCCATGGTGGGAAGTGAGATCCATTCTGCCTTTAATGTGGATGCTTCAGGAAATTTCACTAAAGATAATATAGCTGGTTTTCTTACCTCTGCTTTTGCTTTACTGTTTATTTCCTTCCTCTGCGCTCAGGCTGTTGAATTTGCCGGTGCCATGACGACCGGTGTGATGATTAATTCCAACAATATCATTCATTCTGTGCCGAATGCTTATTTTGGCGCCAGGAACACTGCCGGTGCCGTCGGCACTTTGGCGAAGTCCCCTTATACCATTGCTACAGCTCCCGTGAAAGGTGCCCGGTGGGCCAAGAATGCCGGGGGCGCCCTGGCCCGGACGGCTCGTCACCCTATGAGGGCTTTAAAGGGCTGGTGGCAGAAATAGTCGTATAAAAAGTCAGGAGTATTATGATGAAGATACAAAGAATGTTTTTCCTCTTTATGGCCTTCCTTGTGATATTCGCTGGCTTTTTTGCGCCTTGTTCTTATGCTGATTGGGATTCCTACCCGGAAAATGAAGATTTGAGGGTGGATTTCAGCGCTCCGGTGACTGATCCCTGGGGGTATTCTTCCTGGCGTGGCTCCGGTTGGCATAATGGCGTGGATTTTGGCGCCGATTATGGCACCATGATCCCTTCTCTTACTTCCGGTACTGTGTATACGTCTCAAACCGGATATGGTATTAATCCGGGCGGTTATGGCAACATGATTGCCATTGTTTCTGATGATGGAGATACTTCTTTCGTTTACGGCCATGTTCAGCGTATTTATGTAGTGGATGGTGAACATGTTGAAATGGGCCAGCCGCTGGGAGAAGTGGGCAGTGAAGGGCATTCTACCGGCCCTCATCTTCATATTTCTGTTTTTGAAGGCGGCCCGCCCTATGAAGGTGGGCAGATTACGGATCCTACGGATTTGATTAATAGTTGTCCTTTCTTCCATGTAAATGGGGATATTTCCAATAATACTTTGGGTTCCGGCATTGCCGGGGCGGCTGGGGCGGCTCGTAAGCTGATTCCTCATCTTGATATGGATTTTTCCAAGTACTTTGAGCCATCCCAGGAAGCGGAAGCCATGGCCAAGGAAATCTTGTCGAAAATCACCCTGGCTTTTGATTTTGGAAATAAGTACCTGTTTCCGCTGCTTGTCCTTTTGGCCATTATTGATTTTGTCTGGTTTATGATTGGCTTGATGCTGGGGCTTCGTAATGACAAGGGTATGGGTGGTATTGTTGTACGGATTCTGCGGTACAGTATTTTCTTCTTTCTTTTCCAGTCTTGGCATTGGATGATAGATAATTTCTGTATTCCTTTTGTGGAGAATATTTCAAGTACCTATTCCGGCCATGCCATTACCGAAACTTCCTTTCTGCACTTTGACGAACTCTTTGTAAGTGTCACTCATGTGATAGGGCCTTTCCTCCATGTAGATGATCGATTTACTTTTGTTGTCGGCATTATTGTTGCCGTGCTGGTTGTTTTCATTTTGATTTTGACCATGATAGCTATTTTTTACATGATGTATAAACTTATACTTTTTTATCTGGTATGCGCTTTTGGGGTACTGGGGATTCCTTTCATGTTTGTTCAGAAGCTGAAGCCCTATGGTAAGAATATGATTTCCGTCATTTTCTGCAGTGCTTTTGATCTTATCGTTACCGCCTTTCTGTATGTATTCATTTCCGATCAGCTATCCGGTATGGAAGCTTTGGATGCGGACAGTGTGGTTTCTCTTCTTACTTTCACTTTTGGCTGGTTCCTTCTGGTCCTTTTCCTACCAAAATTTTCCGATTCGGCTTTACAGGCCTTTGCTTCATTATGGGATTGAGGGATGTATATGTGGATAAAAAGATCTGTAGTGCTGGCTTTGGCTGTCAGTCTGGCTTTAGGTATCGGGCCAGCTTATGCCAAGTGGCATTTTCATGGCGGCAACGTGGAAGATATTCCCCGGCGTATCAAAGAAGCCATTGACGCCGCTAAAGAAAGTGAAGTCTATACACAGGTTGTAGCTCTTCGGGATCAATATAAGGAAATCAAGGAAGTGTGGGGCGATTTCAATTCGGCTATTACTGGCCTTTCTGATACAGTTTCAAATACCATTCATGAAAATCCGCTTTCCCGGCTTCTTGCTACTGGTGAAGATAGGGGGCAGCTTAAAAATGAAATGGACAGTCGGTATCAATTCGATTTTGGCGATAAGGGCAACACTAAAGAGGGCCGGGATGAAGCCATGGGCAAGCTCATGGCCGTTCATGAAGAAGAGTTTATAAATACTGTCAAGACGGCCAATAATACTATGGATCTTTCTGCAGAATTGAATGATCATGTCTCTAATACGCTTTCTGATACTTCTGGTGCCGGTTATGCCGCCAGTCAACGGGAAGCAAGCATGGAACTGGCCCTTCTAAACGCCAAGAACCAGGCGGCGGCTTTGGAAAACCAGGCGGCAATCAATTCTATTGAAGGGGACATAATGCAGGATAATTTTAAGCGGTATGAGGATTTCGCCGCCGCTTCTCTTGATTTGAACTATCCTGATAAGGATGATCCGGTGCATCTGGATAATGCAAAGAAAAACCGTATGACTTCTCTTCCAAGGTAGTCAGAAGGAGCATGAGATTTCATGCTCCTTCTTTTTTACTAACCAGATTACTAACCAGATTTTTTCTAAATTTATTTTTTTCTTTGCGCTCTCTTGAACTATTTAATTTATTTGATACAATATATAGTAGTATTAGATGCTATTTATTATTTGAAACATATAGAATTAAATTCGTAATGCGTAGGTCGCAGGTTCAAATCCTGTTGCCGGCTCCATGAATTTAAGGCCTGGAATTCATCGATAAATACGATTCATTCCAGACCTTTTTTCTATTGCTTTGAAGCGCTGAAATACTCCTAAAAAATAGCCATAATCGGATTACTAACCAGATTTTTTGTGATGAGTGGTTTATCTCGGATCATTCTGCGGCTCCGATGGCAGATAACAGGTCATCAATCGGCCGCCGGGGATTTAGAGATAAACGTTAAAAGTCACAGCAGGCCCCTTTGGGGCCTCGGATTTTCAGTGAAAATCCTGTTATCCTCCATCGCCTGCGGCGCCACTGTCGGGCGTTAAGGTGCTCGCTTACTATGCAGGCTATATATTGCGGCGAAGCCGCTACCACCACCCTCTGAACCTTTTGAAAACTATGAATCCTATGAACCTTCACACCGAAGGCGTGTCCAAGGGCATAGCCCCGTCAACGTACACCTTTTCCCGCTGCGCGGGAATTTCCTAAAGGGGAAGCAGGAAGTAAGGCGGCCAGGGCACTCCGCCTGAGAGGCTGCGAAAAGAATTTTCTGGCCCCACAGTATGATATAATACAGAAAACAGGATTGCCATAATTTCAATGAAAGAGGTTGATTCCTATGAAACTGGTTGTGATTAACAAGTTATCCGATGAAAAAATCGATGCATTGAAAAAGGCGGTGCCCGGCTCCGTGGTGGAAGCCTACAAATCACCGAAGGAAGCCCTGCCTCATGTGGCAGACGCCGATGCCATTGCTCTCTGGGGATTCCAGGATGTGGAGCCCCTCCTTCAGGCAGCGCCCCATGTGCGCTGGGTCCATTCCCTGTCTGACGGGGTGGAAAAACTCCTTACTCCCAGCATGATGGAAAGGCCCATTATCCTGACCAATTCCCACGGTGTCCATGACCGGGCGGTATCGGAGCACACCATGGCCCTTCTTCTTTCCTGGTTCCGCCGCATCCCTGATGCTGTCCGCAGTCAGAGCGCCCATAAGTGGTCCAGGCCCCACGGGGAATCCCTTTTCGGCAAGACCATCCTTATTGTAGGTTTCGGCAGCATTGGCAGGGCCATTGCCCAGCGGGCCAAGGTTTTTGAAACCCATATTCTGGCAGTGAAGAAACATCTGTCCCATGAAATGTTCGCAGACCATGTATACACCCAGGAAGAAATCATGGATGTCCTGCCCAAGGCAGACATCATCATCGCTGCTCTTCCTGCTACACCGGAAACGGATAAGTTCTTCGATGAGGAAAAATTCAAAGCCATGAAGAAATCGGCCCTTTTCATCAACATTGCCCGGGCCTCTGTGGTGGATGAACCGGCCCTGGTAAAGGCTCTTGAGGAAGGGGACATTGCCGGCGCCTGCATGGACGTTTTCTCCAAGGAACCGCTTCCTGAAGATCATCCCTTCTGGGACATGAAAAATGTGATCATGACCCCTCACATTGCCTCCATGGTACCGGATTTCTGGAATAAGCTCACCTTCCTTCTGGAAACCAACTTCATTGCCTTCAGCCGCGGCGAGAAGCTGCTGAATGAAGTGGATAAGAAAAAGGGTTACTGATGGCTATGTAAAAAGAGGACTGCCTGGGCAGTCCTTTTTCTATGGCTGTTCTTGGTCGGTTTTTTACGTTTCAAAGCCCTTCCGCATAGCCTGCCTGCTGCAGCAGGCCATAACCCAGGGCGAAGCGGTGAATCCTTTGAGGCTCTGAACCTTTTTCTCCCGTATGCTATAATATAGAAAATAAATTCGATGATTACTATTTCATACATGAGGAGAATACCATGGCAGGAAAAAAGCGGGTGCGGAGAACGAGAGCGGCAAAGAAGGGAGGCCATCCTTTTCTTGTGCTTCTCTTCTTTATAGCCCTCATTATGGGTTCTGCCTATATGACGGACCGCATGACCAATGCCCCTGATTCGGAGGTGGCCCAGAACGTTACCACCATTGGCCACCTGTTTAACGATAAGGAGATGCAGGGGCTGGTACCGAAGGAAGACCAGGGTACACCGGAAAGCGTGAAAGAAAAAATCAAAGCCGCCATGGATAAGGTGGTGACGGTGCAGGTAAAGGCCGATGACGAAGAACCAGCAGGAAGCGGCGTTTCCACCGGAGATAAAAAGGACGGCACCCAGCCATCGGAAAAGGGGAAAAAGGCTTCCTTCAGTCTGCCTTCCATTGTGTCTAAAATTACAGGAAAAGAGGAAAGCCATGAAAACACAGCGGCCCCTTCTTCCCTGCAGGGAAAGCCAACGGAAGCGGCTTCCTCCGCTGTTTCATCTACCCCTTCGTCCACTGTTTCTGCTTTCTCCTCTGCTCCTGCGGCCCCGGCAGCCGCTGCTCCTTCCGTGAAGAAGGATGCTGGACAACCAAAGGCTCCTGCCAAACAGAAAGCGGCGCCCCTGAAAGCTGCACCGGCAGCTGCGCCAAAGCCCAATACACCTTCAGCAGTAAAGGGAAAGCTGGCCGTGGTCATCGATGATGCAGGACGGGACCTGGCATCCCAGCATGTCTATGAATCCCTGGGCATCCCCCTGACTCTGGCTGTCATGCCGAACCAGGTGCACACCAGGGATGCTGCCCTGTCCTGGCATGCCCATGGCCTTCCTGTGATTCTTCACCAGCCTATGGAATCGGTTTCCGGTATCGGTATGGAATCCAAGGTCATCCTGACTTCCATGAGCGATGAGGAAATCCGGGGCCTTCTGAAGAGTTCCCTTTCCCAGGTGCCGGAAGCGGTGGGCATCAATAACCATCAGGGTTCCAAGGCCACCACGGACCGTCATACCATGGAGGTGGTGATGAATGAGCTTCATCATCGTCATCTCTTCTTCTTCGACAGCCGCACCAATTCCACCACCGCTGCCGATGGAGCAGCGGCCTCTTACGGCGTGCCCTATGTAAGAAATGATCTTTTCGTAGATAATGAAGCCGACGTGGCTGCCATTTCCGCCATGATCCGGGAAGCGGCCAAACGGGCGCAGAAATACGGCACCTACGTGATTATCGGTCACTGCCGCCCCAAAACGGCGGAAGCCTTCCGCCAGATGGTGCCCCAGCTGGAAAAAGAGGGCATCCAGTTCGTTTACGTTTCTTCTCTTGCCAAATAAGGAGAATTCCATGGTACAGACAGTTCTTATTTCCGGCGGAACTTCCGGCATCGGTCTTGCCACTGCCAAAATTCTGGCAGGTGAAGGCATTCGGCCTGTTCTTCTGGGAAGAAATGAAGAGCGGGGACAGAAGGCTCAGGAGCAGGTCAAGGGAAGCCTATACATTCCCTGTGATGTGACAGTTACAAAAGACTGCCAAAAGGCGGTGAAAGCGGCATCGGCCATTGGAAAAATCACGGGCCTTGTCCTTTCCGCCGGCATCTATGAAGAAAAACTGCTGGAAAATACCACCGATGAGGAAATGGAGCACTTTTTTTCCGTCAACGTTTTCGGCGCCATGAAACTGACCAGGGAGGCCATCCCTGCCATGAGAGGGGCGGCAGGCAGCATTGTGGCTGTCGCTTCCGACGCTGCTCTTCAGGGCAATGTGCAGTGCAGCCTCTACGGCGCCACCAAGGGCGCCCTGGTTTCCTTCATCCGCTCCCTGGCCCTGGAAATGGCAGTGGAAAACATCCGGGCCAACGTGGTGTGCCCCGGAGACATTGATACCCCCCTTCTGGACAGGCAGCTTCATGACTACGGCGCCAGCCGCAAAGAAATGGGGGACTGGTATCCCCTGATGCGCATCGGCCGTCCGGAAGAAGTGGGAGAACTCATCGCCTTCCTTCTCTCACCGAAAGCTTCCTTCATTACCGGCGCCGCCATTCCGGTGGACGGCGGCCTTACAGACTGGTAAAAAGAAAAGAAGGTCTTTCCTCACCAGGAAAGACCTTCTCTTTTTCTTGCTTTTATCTCCGAGACGCCATCCATTTACACCATGCCAAAAAGGCCTCACCGGAGAGGTGAAGCCTTTTTATAGAAAAGGCACTTCTCATGAATGAAATGAAGAGGCTTCCTCCATCAGAGCTTTCATTTCGGGGGCCGAAGGGACTTTTCTGTTTTCAGTGCACTGAAGGGAAGCAGCCGGGCTCTTTACACCTCCTCCCTCCTGCTCCATGGATGGGCGCCTGCAGGATTTTCAAGAAGACTTTCGGCATTGGCTGTTTCTATATGCATAGTCAGGGAGAAGGGGAAAGGGTATCAGGGAGAAAAATAGAAAGAGGAGTATAGCCGGTCAGAGAATATTTCATTTCAAAGGGCAGGGACTGCCTGGCAGGTGCCTGTGAAATCAGAATTTCTATTGGTGCTTTTTATGTTTTTAGGTATAATAGAGATAAGTAATGATTTGAAATCACCATACATCAGCCATTCTTTACACTGGCAGATTCATGGTTTACGGCCCGGATGTCCGGGCAGGGAGGTTTCTATGAGCGAAGAAAGAGATATGGAAAAGACACCGGTTGTTCGTCCTGAAGCAGCTCCTGAGGTGAAGGAAGCGGCTAAGCCGCCCATGGAAAAGGAGGAGACCGGCCTTCCGGCAGAAAAAGCGGAAGCCGGACTTCCTGCTGAGAAGGAACCGGCAGGCCTGCCGGCGGAGAAGGAAAAAGCGCAGGTACCGGCAGCTGCTGCGGAGGAAACGGAAGAAGTCCATGTGGATTCTCCGGAGCCTGATATGGAAATCAATATCATTGATGACCGGGATAAGGAAGCGGAAGGGCTCATTCGCTGGGCGGCCGGTCGGGCCGGAGTCATTGTGGCGGCTCCCCTTCTGGGCACCGCTGCCCTGGTGGCCAATGAGGTGTACATGATTTCTAAAATCGGTACGGTCTATGGCGTGGAGCTGAACCAGAAGGCAGTGCTGTCCTTTATCGGCTCCCTGGGGGCTACGGTGGTGGGATCCACGCTGGCCACGCTGATTCCTATTTCCTTCATGCAGATTCCCATCGGTGTTTCTGTGACCTACGGCATTGGCAAGGCAGCCCAGCGCTGGATCAAGGACGGCATGCCCGATGATACGAAACCCTATCGTGCCGTTTTTGAAGAAGAAAAGGCGGAAGGGGAAAAGGATGTAAAGGAACTGGAGGAGAATCCGAAGAAGGATGAACCCCTGGGCGATGAAAAGAAGGATTTCACAGCGGAGCTGAAGAAGAACTGGAATGACGTATATCCGGAAAAGGCTCATGAAGCAGTAGACAAGCTGGCCCGCCAGCTCACCGAGTCTGCCGGCATGCTGGGAAATAAGCTGGTGGATGCGCTGAAGAAGGCCGGCGTCACTGACGAGCAGATCGAAAAGGCCAAGTACACCGCCCTTGGCGCATCGGAAGTGGCCCAGGAAACGGCGGAAAAAACGGCTCGGGATCTGCAGGCCATTGCCCGCATCAAGTCCAGGGAGTTCAGAAAAGACGCAGCCCGCCGGGCTGATGAAATGAAGGCCCAGGCCCGGGTGCAGATGGATGAGCTCCAGAAGAAGACGGAGGAAATGAAGCGGCAGTCTGAAATCCAGTCCCAGCAGATGAAGCTGAAGTCGGACAAGCTGAAAGCCCAGGCCCGGGTACAGATGCAGGAGGCCAGAATCCAGGCAAACAAGCTGAAAGTCCAGGCCCAGGAGCAGGCGGAAACGGCCCAGGCCAAAGCCCAGGAGATTTCTGATAAGGTCATGGAATCAGCCGGCCGGTATCGGGATGCTGCTGTGGAAGCGGCCACCCAGGCAAAGGCGGATATGATGAGTACCGCTGAGGAGTATCGGGCAAAGATTGAGGAAAGGGCCCGCCAGAAACAGGCCGAAGCGGCAGAAAGGGATGGAAAAAGCGTTGAAGGTGCTGGAAAAGCTGAAGAAACTGCTTCTTCCCCTGACGAAAAAACTAAAAGCGAATAACCGGAAAGTGGAAGGGGACCTGTCTGACCTTCATAAGGAAAAGGTGGGACCTGTCACGAGAAGCGTGGTATCTCCCTGGGGCAGAAGGCGGATAGGCCACCGGCGGTCCAATCACCCCTGGGTTAAAGGAAGGTAAGAGAAAGGAGCGGTGAAATCACAGGTTCAATGATTTCACCGCTCCTTTTATTTATATACCATATATGAACTTTTCGGGGTCGGAAAAGAGACCATGCAAAAAAGCCGGCTTTGGCCGGCTGAAAATGCAAAGAAATCAGATGTCTCTGTTTACTTTATGAGAACGAAGGCAACGAGTGCAGACATTCATTCTCTTGACCTGTCCGTCTACCAGTACGCGAACTCTCTGGATATTCGGTTTCCAGGTTCTCTTTGTTTTCAGATGGGAATGGGATACGTTGAATCCCGTAGCGGTTTTCTTGCCGCAAACTTCACAATAGTTAGCCATGTGCTACACCTCCTTGCACTTCCGCAATTGCAACATTCATAATATATCACAATTGCTTTTTTTAAGCAAGTCTTTTACGTAATCAATTTTCAGGAATATAATAAATAGAGACATTGCTGTTTTGTCCCGGGCACACTTTTTTCCGGGTTCTGTTTTCGGAAAGGTTTTCCTCATGCATTTATCAGATTCGGTACAATATATTAAGGGCGTAGGGCCCAGTATGAAGGAAAAGCTGGCGCGGCTGGGCATAGCCACGGTGGAAGATCTGATATCCTTCTATCCCCGGCGCTACCAGGACTGGACCAAAATCACAAAAATGGAGGAGCTTCGGCCTGATGATGAGACTGTCATTTACGGCAGGGTGGCGGATATCCGGATGCTCACGCCAAGGCGGGGCATGAGCATATTGAATGTGCTTCTGGTAGACGGCACCGGCGCCGTGACCCTGGTGTATTTCAACCAGCCCTGGAAAGGGGAAACCTTCCGGAAGGACACCTATGTGCTGGCCTACGGCCGGATTGAGTACAACTACGGTAAGCTCCAGATTTCCAATGCAGAAATCGAAATCGTAGAGCCAAAGGAGCTTTCTTCTTTTCAGAAGCTGGTACCGGTGTATCCCCTGACCGAAGGCATACGCATCGGGAAGATGCGGGATATGATTTCCATTGCCCTGGACCAGGTGGAGGATATGGATGAAAACCTGCCGCCGGACACTTTGAAAAGGGAACATCTCATGGGCCGGCTGGAGGCAGCCCGGGCTATGCACAATCCGAAGAACTGGGAGGAGCAGAAGGAGGCCCGGCGCCGTACGGCCTTTGAGGAGCTTTTCTTCATGCAGGCAGGCATCCTGCTTCTTCGGAAGAAGCGGGAGAGCCATGTGATGAGCATCAAGTGCGCGCCGTCGGGAAAGCTGGTGCGGTCGGTGCTTGCCAATTTCCCCTTCCATCTGACTGCCGGGCAGCAGCAGGCCTTTTCGGATATTGAAGATGATATGGAAGGGCTCATCCCCATGCAGCGCCTTATCCAGGGGGATGTGGGCAGCGGCAAAACCGCTGTGGCGGCGCTGGCACTGGCGAAAATCGTGGAGAACGGATATCAGGGAGCGCTGATGGCGCCTACGGAAGTGCTGGCAGGACAGCATTACAGGACCTTCCAGGAGTTTTATAAGGGACTTCCCATCCATGTGGCTTATTTGTCAGGCCAGACGAAGACGAAGGAAAGAAATGAAATCCTGAAGGGGCTGAAGGATGGGTCCATTGATGTGCTCATCGGCACCCATGCCCTTATTGAGGATGATGTGGTGTTTGCCCATCTGGGACTGGTCATTACGGACGAACAGCACCGGTTCGGCGTAAAGCAGAGAAAGGCCCTGGAAACGAAGGGAGGCTATCCCCATATTCTGGTGATGACGGCCACGCCCATTCCCAGGACCATGGCTCTTTCCATTTACGGGGATCTGGACCTGTCCTCCATCCGGGGCATGCCGCCGGGACGGCATCCGGTGAAGACCTATGCCATCGGCAGCGCCCTGCTTCAACGGGTATTCAATTTCATGGGAAGGGAAATGACCGCCGGCCATCAGGTGTATGTGGTGTGTCCGCTGGTGGAAAAGAGCGAGAAGCAGGATCTGGCTTCTGCGGTGGCGGTGTATGAACAGCTGAAGGAAAAGGTGTTTCCCATGTTTCAGGTGGGCCTGGTGCACGGCCGCATGAAGAATGCGGAAAAGGACCGGGTCATGACTGATTTCCATGACGGAAAAATCAATCTTCTGGTGGCCACGTCGGTCATCGAAGTGGGGGTGAATGTGCCTAATGCCACCATCATGTTCGTCTATGGGGCGGACCGGTTCGGCCTTTCCCAGCTGCATCAGCTTCGGGGCCGGGTAGGAAGGGGCAGCGCCCAGTCCTACTGCATCCTCTATTCCGACAACCAGAATGAAATCACCCGGCTCCGCATGAAACTGATGTGTGAAATCCAGGACGGTTTCCTCCTTTCCGAAAAGGATCTCCTCCTGCGGGGTTCCGGCGAATTTTTCGGCTACCACCAGCATGGCATGCCGGACCTGAAGGCGGCGGATATTGTGAAGGACCTGCCTCTGCTGGAAAAGGCGAGGAAGGAGGCAAAGCGGGCGGTGGATGGCGGCGCTGATTTCAGGGATGAGCTTTCCCATCGCTTCGGCGGCGCCTTCTTCAAGAAACTGTATGAAGAGGATGGAAAGTAAAGGGCCGCAAACCTTTCCCCTTTGCAATTCCTGTTTTCCTGTACCTTTTATTTATGTTATAATGATTAAATTAATGGATTCAAAATCATATACCTGAAGTGAAAGAGGAAATCTGATTTCAAGAAACGGAGGCTATGATGAGAGCAGACAAGTTTGGCAAGAGAGGGCTTACTTTTGATGATGTACTTCTGATTCCGGCCCATTCTACGGTACTTCCCCGGGATGTGGACGTAAGCACGAAGCTCACAAGACATATCCGGCTGAACATCCCCATTATGAGTGCCGGTATGGATACGGTAACGGAAGCGGAAATGGCCATTGCCATGGCTCGTGAAGGCGGTATCGGCGTCATCCATAAGAATATGAGCATCGACGAACAGGCCCGGGAAGTGAAGCTGGTCAAGCGTTCCGAACACGGCGTCATTGTGGATCCTATTTACCTGGCTCCGGACAATACCCTGGCTGATGCGGACGAACTGATGAATAAATACCATATTTCCGGCGTTCCTATTACGGAAGAGGGAAAGCTGGTAGGCATCATTACTAACAGGGATATGCGTTTTGAGACGGACCTTTCCCGTCCAATCAGTGACATTATGACCCATGACGGTCTGGTGACAGCTCCGGAAAATACCACCATTGATGAGGCCAAGGAAATCCTGAAGGCCCACCGCATTGAAAAACTGCCGCTGGTGGATAAAGAGGGATACCTGAAGGGACTCATCACCATCAGGGATATCGAAAAGATGAAGAAATATCCCAATGCTGTGAAGGATGAGGACGGACGCCTTCTGGCAGCCGCAGCCATCGGTGTGACACCGGATGTGGAAGACCGGGTGGAAGCCCTCCTTGCTGCCAAAGCAGATGTGCTTGTAATTGATACGGCCCATGGCCACAGCGAAGGGGTGCTTGAAACTATCCGCCGCCTCCGCAGAGATTTCCCCCATCTGGAACTGATTGCAGGCAATGTGGCTACCTATGAGGCCACCAAAGCGTTGATTGAAGCCGGCGTAGATGCAGTGAAGGTAGGCATCGGCCCCGGATCCATCTGCACTACCCGTGTGGTTGCCGGTATCGGTGTGCCCCAGATTACCGCTGTTTATGACTGCGCAAGGGCGGCTGAAGGCACAGGGGTACCCATCATTGCCGACGGCGGCATCCAGTATTCCGGCGATATTGCCAAAGCCCTTGGCGCCGGCGCTTCCTCTGTCATGCTGGGGAACCTCCTGGCCGGCACCGACGAAAGCCCGGGAGAAACCATCATTTATCAGGGTAAGAAATACAAGGCTTACCGCGGCATGGGCTCTCTGGGAGCCATGCAGGCCGGAAGCAAGGACCGCTATTTCCAGCAGAATGCGAAGAAACTGGTGCCGGAAGGCATTGAAGGACAGATCCCCTACAAGGGCCATGTGTCCGATGTGCTTTTCCAGCTCATCGGCGGTCTCCGTGCGTCCTTGGGCTACTGCGGCACGCCGGATATCAAAACCATGAATGAGGAAACCCAGTTTATTGAAATCACCGGCGCCGGCCTCCGTGAAAGCCATCCTCATGATGTAAGCATTACGAAGGAAGCACCGAATTACAGTACGAAATGAAGGATATAACGTTGACATCCCATGTAGTCATGGATATCCGCATCCATGCGGTGACCATGAAAAAAGCACTGGCCTTTGCGGAAAAGAGAATCATGGAAGGGAAGCCTTCCATGATTGCCACGGCCAATGCGGAAATGATTATGATTGCGCAAAAGGACCCTGAGCTGGCCCGCATACTGAACGGCGCAGATCTTGTGGTTCCTGACGGCGCCGGCGTACTCTGGGCCGGAGAAAAGCTGGGCACCCCCTTCCCGGAACGGGTGACCGGGGCGGATCTGACCACAGAGCTTTTGAAAAAGGCCTCGGCCATGAACTGGCCGGTCTATTTCCTGGGGGGGAATCCGGGGGTAGCTGCCAAAGCAGCCAGAAAATTCATGGAAGACCACGGAAGTTTTTCTCTGGTAGGCTGCCATGACGGCTATTTCAATGAAGAAGAAGAAAAGAAAATTATCGAAGATATTAAAAAAAGCGGGGCAAAGCTGCTTTTTGCCGGCCTTGGCGTGCCAAAGCAGGAAAAGTGGCTCTATGCCCACAAGGAGGAATTGGGCGTTCTTTCTATGGGAATCGGCGGTGTATTTGACGTCATGAGCGGCAACCTGAAGAGGGCGCCTCTCTGGATGCAGAGAAACCGTCTGGAATGGGCTTACCGCCTGTACCTGCAGCCCAGCCGCATCGGCCGCATGATGGCTCTGCCGAAGTTCATGC
>ULQW01081692.1_pt1 | contig 22046 bp, 14 predicted proteins | sample 1954921 | NCBI WGS metagenome assembly ULQW01 (sample SAMEA4835666, study PRJEB28245) | human gut metagenome | biome: gut microbiome; material: fecal sample | place: Denmark | collected 2008
GCGAGGTGCTCGGACTTGACGAGCAGAAGACTAACCGCATTGTGTTCCACGAGATAACCAAACCCGCCATACTCGAAGCCATCAAGCATCCGCGCCACCTTGACATGAATCTTGTCAACGCACAGCAGGCGCGCCGCGTGCTCGACCGCCTCGTGGGTTTCAAGCTTTCGCCCGTTCTTTGGCGCAAGGTCAAGCCGGCATTGTCGGCAGGACGCGTGCAGAGCGTTGCCGTAAGGCTCATCGTTGAGCGCGAACGCGAGATTCAGGCGTTCAAGAGCGAGCCTTATTTCCGTGTGAGCGCCATATTCGGCGTGGCAGCACCCGACGGCTCAATGTCGGAACTGAAGGCTGAGCTTGACAAGCGTTTCAACACACACGACGAGGTGATGGCATTCCTCGAGAAATGCAAGACCGCCGGATTTACCGTCAGCGGAATAAGCAAGAAGCCGCTGAAGCGCACCCCGGCGCCCCCGTTCACCACGTCAACCCTGCAGCAGGAGGCAGCCCGCAAGCTGGGCTTCACCGTGTCGCAGACCATGATGGTGGCACAGCATCTGTATGAGAACGGACGCATAACCTATATGCGTACCGACTCAGTGAACCTGTCGTCGCTCTGCATCAACTCGAGCAAGGAGGAGATAATAAAGCTCTGGGGCGAGGAGTACAGCAAGCCGCGCCAGTATCACACTCACTCAAAGGGAGCGCAGGAGGCACACGAGGCCATACGTCCTACCTACATGGAGAACGTTGAGATAGACGGCACGCAGCAGGAGAAACGCCTCTACGAACTGATATGGAAGCGCACTGCCGCATGTCAGATGGCAGACGCACAGATAGAGAAGACCACTGTGACGATAAGCATCGACGGCACTGAAGAGCAGTTTGTTGCCAACGGTGAGGTTGTAAAGTTCGACGGATTCCTTAAGGTTTACCGCGAGTCTTTCGACGATGACGACAATCAGGAGGAGACATCACACATACTGCCACCGATGACCGAGGGACAGAAGCTGCAGCGCCGCGAGGTTACTGCCACACAGCGCTTCAGTCAGGGACCGTTGAGATACACCGAGGCAAGCCTCGTACACAAGCTCGAGGAGCTGGGCATCGGCCGTCCGTCAACCTACGCCCCGACCATAAGCACCATACAGCAGAGAGAGTATGTGCAGAAAGGCGACAAGAAAGGCGAGGAGAGACAGTATATCGTTGACGTGCTTCAGGGCATGGTTATAAGCGAGAAGACTAAGACCGAGACCGTGGGCAACGAGAAAGGCAAACTGCTGCCCACTGACATAGGCATGGTGGTTAACGACTTCCTGCTGAAATATTTTCCTACAATCATGGACTACAACTTCACGGCTAAGGTTGAACAGCAGTTTGATACCATTGCCGAGGGCAAGTCGCAGTGGACATCCATGATAAAGAACTTCTATAAAGACTTTGAGCCTACCGTTGAGCAGACAATGAACACACGCGAGGAGCACAAGGCAGGCGAGCGCGAGCTGGGCACCGACCCTGCAAGCGGCAAGCCGGTGTTCGTAAAGATTGGCCGCTTCGGTCCTGTCGTTCAGATAGGCAAGGCAGAGGACGAGGAGAAGCCGCGCTTCGCTCAGATGCCGGCAGACAAGAGCATTGAGACCATAACCCTCGATGAGGCGTTGGAGCTGTTCAAGTTGCCGCGCACTCTCGGAGAGTTTGAAGGCTCGCCCGTCATAATAGGCGCAGGCCGCTTCGGCCCTTATGTAATGCACGCAAAGAAATACGTTTCGCTGCCAAAGAACGAGAATCCGCTCACCGTTACGCTCGACACCGCAATACAGCTCATCGAGAAAAAGCGTCAGCAGGAGACTCAGCGCCACATCAAGACATTCGACGAGGAGCCTAAACTTGAGGTGATGAACGGCCGCTACGGCCCGTATCTGGCATACGACGGCAAGAACTACCGCCTGCCGAAGAACCTTCACGACAAGGCTGCCGAACTAACTCTTGAGGAGTGTATGGACATAATAAACACATCGAAAAAGAAATAACGCTGATGACGAGAATACTTATCATCGGATATATGGGAGCCGGAAAGACCACTCTCGGCAAGGTGCTGGCAAAAGATCTCGGACTGCCGTTCTATGATCTCGACTGGTACATAGAGAGCCGTATGATGAAGACCGTGCCGCAGCTCTTTGCCGAGCGCGGCGAGGAAGGCTTCAGAAAGGTGGAGCACAACATGCTGCACGAGGTGGCAGAGTTTGAGGACGTGGTGATAAGCTGCGGCGGAGGCACGCCCTGTTTCTACGACAACATGGAGTATATGAACGCGCAGGGCGACACCGTTTATCTCAAGGCAAGTCCCGAAGTGCTCTATGCACATCTGCAGATGGGAAAAGTGGAGCGTCCGCTCCTCAAGAACAAGACCCGCGAGGAGATGCAGGCGTTTATCCAAGAGCAGCTCGCCGAGCGCGAAAAGTATTATACAAAGGCAAGGCACATATTCAATGTTGACCTGCTTGACAATTACGAAAAAATACAGACATCCGTAAATAACCTGCGGAAATTGCTTAATATTTAAATTTTACAGCCCTGATGAAAAAATGGACAATTGAAGACTCTAACGAGCTCTACAACATGAGCGGGTGGGGAACATCCTATTTTGGTATTAACGAGAAAGGCGACGTGTATGTCACTCCTTGCAAGGACGACACACAGATCGACCTTCACGACGTTATGGACGAACTCTCGCTGCGCGACATCACACCACCTGTGCTGCTGCGTTTCCCCGACATTCTTGACAACAGAATTGAGAAGACATGGAGCTGCTTTAAAAAAGCTTCTGACGAATACGGATTTACGGGAGAGAGCTTTATCATTTATCCTATCAAGGTTAACCAGATGCAGCCGGTTGTGGAAGAGATTATCAGCCACGGACGCAAGTTCAACCTCGGACTCGAGGCCGGCAGCAAGCCTGAGCTTCACGCTGTGATTGCCGTGCAGTGCCAGAGCGACTCGCTCATTATCTGCAACGGATACAAGGACCAGAGCTACATAGAGCTGGCCCTGCTGGCGCAGAAGATGGGCAAGCGCATATTCATCGTGGTTGAGAAACTCAACGAACTTGAGATTATAGCAAAGGCCGCAAAGAAACTTAACGTAAGACCTAACCTCGGCATACGCATAAAGCTGGCTTCGTCAGGAAGCGGCAAATGGGAAGAGAGCGGAGGCGACGCAAGCAAGTTCGGACTTACAAGCTCTGAGCTGCTAAAGGCTCTTGAGATTCTCGACAAGAAGGATATGAAAGACTGCCTGCGCCTTATCCACTTCCACATAGGAAGCCAGATAACAAAGATACGACGCATACAGACCGCGCTGAGAGAGGCTTCGCAGTTCTACATACAGCTGCACAAAATGGGATACAACGTTGACTTTGTTGACTGCGGAGGCGGACTCGGCGTCGACTACGACGGAACACGCTCGCCAAACAGCGAGAGCAGCGTCAACTATTCAATCCAGGAGTATGTCAACGACTGTATCTACACCTTCGTTGAGGCTGCCAACCGCAACGGCATGCAGCATCCTAACATAATAACAGAGAGCGGACGCTCGCTCTCGGCTCACCACTCGGTGCTGGTAATCGACGTGCTCGAAACGGCATCGCTGCCCGAGATGGACGAGGAGTTTGAGCCTAACGAAAACTCTCATCCGCTGGTTAAGGATCTCTATGATATATGGGACAACCTTAACCCGCGCACTATGCTTGAAGACTGGCACGACGCCGAGCAGATACGCGACGAGGCGCTCGACCTGTTCAGTCACGGCATAGTTGACCTTCAGACACGTGCCGAGATTGAGCGTATGTACTGGAGCGTATGCCGCGAAATCAACTCTTTGGCAAAGAGCCTTAAGCATACGCCGGAGGAGCTGAAGAACCTCGACAAGATACTTGCTGACAAATACTTCTGCAACTTCTCGCTCTTCCAGTCGCTGCCAGATGCATGGGCTGTCGACCAGCTGTTCCCTATCGTGCCGCTGCAGAGGCTCAATGAGCGCCCCACACGCAGCGCGACACTGCAGGACATAACCTGCGACAGCGACGGAAAGATAACCAACTTCGTCACCAACCGCAACATATCGCACATCCTTCCGGTTCACACCCTGCGCAAGAACGAGCCTTATTATCTCGGCGTGTTCCTCGTAGGAGCTTATCAGGAGATTCTCGGTGATATGCACAACCTGTTCGGCGATACTAATGCCGCACACATCACGGTTAAGGACGGACATTATCACATCGACCAGATATTCGACGGCGAGACTGTTGAGGAGGTGCTCAACTACGTTCAGTACAACCCTAAGAAGCTGGTAAGGCAGCTTGAAGTATGGGTTACAAAGAGCGTCAAGCAAGGCAAGATTTCGCTCGAGGAAGGCAAGGAGTTCCTGTCTAACTATCGTTCAGGACTCTACGGATACACTTATCTCGAATAAGACAGATGACAATAGAGCCGATGCCGTGGCGTCGGCTCTTATTTTTATACAGCGCGCCGGCGACGGACTGTTGTGCCGCGCATGGCGTTTTTACTATATGACAATATGATGAAAGAAAAGATAACAGTAGTGAAGGTGGGCGGAGCCGTTGTTGAAGACGAGGAACGACTTAGCCGTCTGCTCAGCGACTTCAGCGCCATTGAGGGCCGTAAGGTGCTCGTTCACGGCGGAGGACGCCGCGCCACGGCCGTTGCCTCGCGCCTCGGCATAGAGAGCAAGATGGTCAACGGGCGCCGCATAACCGACCGCGGCATGCTCGAAGTGGTTACGATGGTCTACGGCGGACTGGTTAACAAGAACCTCGTTGCGCGCCTTCAGGCAAACGGCGTTGACGCCATCGGACTTACTGGTGCCGACATCGACGTGATACGCTCGCACAAGCGCCCCGTGAAGGACGTAGACTACGGTTTCGTGGGCGATGTTGACCGTGTGGACGGACATAAGCTCCGCACGCTCATAGAGGCAGGAATAACGCCCGTTATGGCGCCGCTTACGCACGACGGCAAGGGCAACATACTCAACACCAACGCCGACACCATAGCCGCAGAGACGGCAAAGGCGCTGGCCGGATATTACGACGTTACGCTCATATTCAGCTTCGAGAAGAAAGGAGTGCTAAGCAATCCCGACGACGATGACAGCGTGATACCCGTGATAACGCGCGCCGACTTTGAACGCTACGTGGCCGACGGCACCGTGGCAGGAGGCATGCTGCCGAAGCTCGAGAACGCTTTCGACGCCATAAGTGCCGGAGTGTCGCGCGTTAACATCACCCTCGCCACAGCCATAGACGGCCGTCATGGCACGATGATAGTGGAGTAGGGCACACAGTAAGCACTGCACATAAAGAAACTTTTGAGAGAAACTTTGCAGCCGTGGGCATCATTTCACGCAATGATTTGTGTGATATATAAAAATGATTTGTGAGATATTAAATATGTCCGCATGCGCGCATAAACAGCCTTTGCAGCCTTTGTCGGCCAATAGCCTTGGCGACTGCCGCCGCAAACAATAAAGCAGAGGTTGCAGACTCATAATAGTAAATAAACGTTAAAACATAAAAAAGACCGCATTTGTTTGTAACTTTCGGTCGTCTAAATCGTCATTTAAATAGAGAGCAGATGAAAAATATCAGTTTCCGTAACGATGTTTTGCCGTTGAAGAACGTGCTCTACCGCCTCGCATTGCGCATAACGCTCAATAAAGAGGAGGCTGAAGACATCGTCCAGGACACGCTGATTAAGGTCTGGAACAGGCGCGACAGCTTGCAGAACGTCGACTCGATAGAGGCCTTCAGCCTTACGATATGCCGCAACTTGTCGCTCGACAGACAGCGAAAGGCCGGAAACGACAACCAGCCCATAGGCGATGAGGAAATGAGTTCTGCCGACACCGCCTCTGATCCTTACGAACGGATGATTCAGAAGGACCGCGTTGAACTGGTGAAACGCATCGTTGACAGCCTGCCCGAGAAACAGAGAAGCTGCATGCAGCTGCGCGATTTCGAGGGAAAAAGTTACAAAGAGATAGCCACTGTTCTCGGTCTGAGCGAAGAGCAAGTGAAGGTTAACATCTTCAGAGCGCGCCAGGCGGTTAAACAAAAATATAAAGAATATGAAGGATATGGACTATAAATACATAGAACAGCTATTGGAACGCTACTGGAAGTGCGAGACAAGCCTCGAAGAGGAGCACATCCTGCGTACGTTTTTCAGCCAGAAAAATGTGCCCGACAGCCTGCGCCAGTATAAGGACTTGTTCTGCTATGAGCATTCCGAGAAGCATGCTGACGTGCTTGGGAGTGACTTCGACGCCAAGATGCTGTCTATGATTAACGAGCCGGAGCCGGTAAAGGCCGTCACTATAAGCCTCAGACAGCGCTTCATGCCGCTTATCAAGGCAGCCGCAGCCGTTGTAATAGTCCTCACGCTTGGCAACGTAGCCCAGGTGGCATTCACCGACGGCGGACAGCCCGAGCCTGCCGTGGCAGGATTTCAGCGCACGCACAACGGTCCTTCGGTGGCAATGAGCGACTCTGCAAAGATCGACTCGATGAAGCAGGCCTCTGCCCCTGCCGCCGTATTAAAGTAAGACATATTTCGATGCTTTCTCAATAAATCATGTTTAGTAAAACAAAAAAACAACGAAACTGTGAAGTTTCAATTCTCTCAAATTTTTCATAACATACTAACGTAAAGAAAAGAAGCCGTTATCTGACAATGGATAACGGCTTCAGTTGTTTATATACGTTGTGTTTAAGAATATTCATGTCAGCGTCCTTAAGCTATCATGTTCAGCTTGCGGGTGCTGCTTTTTTATGCCCTTTTCTTCAGACCTCGGTCTGTAGTTTGTCTGCATATGGCTTGATTACGCAACCGCAATGATGTTTCCATCCGTATTGTTGCTTCCTGTTGCAGTCTTGCTGTATGTTTCTTCTTGATGTATCTCGCTATGCCTGCTGACAAGCGAACGGCAATCAGCCAAGCATGAAACTTAACTCCTGCCGAATATTAATAACCGGCTTGGATTAAGGCATACTTTTATAGTTCATCGTCTTGCGTGGAACAACTCTGCTGTTTACTGATAAAAAACGGCCCACTTTTGCATCAAAAGTGGCCGAGTTACGACCCGTAACTCGGCCACTAACAGTCTGAAAGTAAATCGTTGATATTTTCTTAATAAAAACATTCTATTACGGTGATGAATATTTAATCTGAAATGTATTTGTAGCTAAAAAGTTACGATTTTTAGGCCTATTCTTACTGTCGGTTGTTTTTGCCTTGTTAAATGCGTCCTTACAAGTCGTTGACGTCAACCGGATTAACTTCATTATTAATTCTGTTGCGCATGCCATGAAATGTTAATTTTATAGCTGATTATCAGTGCTATAGCAGAGCTGAAGGCCGGATTATATGGATGAAATTATGATTTATTGATTTTATCGACATGAGATATTGATTTTTTATTTAATTTTGTACGCGTCAAGATAAAAGCCACTCTTATATAGAGTGCAGTCTGTAATGAATTAAAATTGCTCTTTAGAGGTTAATAATGCACAATGTAAAATACTTTCGTCTGTTATTTATGTCGGTCATCACGATTTGCAGTTGCCTTTGGCCATTGTTGTCGTATGGTGCCGGACAGCCGGAGTATTATGCACGTTGGATGAAGTTGCCGTCAGACTCTTTATTGGAGAAAGGCCGTGCCTTTGCCAACGACGGTGTGCATGCCGACAGTGCGCTAACGTGCTTTACAATCCTTGTAAACCGATATTCAGACAAACTACCCAAGAAAGAGAAATATGTCTGTGCCAGGGGCTATTCTGCCATGTGCTTTGTTTATTTCTTTGAATATTTCGACTATTCAAAGGCCCTTGAGTCTTTGGGCAAGGCCGATGAGATAAGCCGTAGCATAGGCGTGGAGATGCCGCAGATTTATCTTAATTACGGCCATGTCTACAGCACAATCGGCGACCAGAATTTAGACCGGAAGTCAAGTCTTCTTGGCATCGACTATATGCTCAAAGCTTTTCGTTCGGCTCTGAAAGTGAAAGACTGGTCGATAGTAAATACTGCCTTCGGCAATACTATTTCAGCGTCATATAAGCTGGGAAAATTGGATATGCTGGCTGAAGACTGGGAAGAATACGAAAAGACAGTAAACAGAAATACCGACTCAGCTGAATTTACGAAGTTTAATATACAGCTTTACAAGTCGTTGAAACTGATGACCTCCGGCCGTTACAAGGCTGCAATAAAGATATTTGACGACGTTATTGCTGAAATGCCTTTGGATGTGTCGCACATACGCTACACTCTTGTCATGCTGGAGTATAAGGCTGAGGCCTATGCCAATATGGGAAACTATGAGAAAGCCGTAAAAAGCATGCTGAGGATGGAGAAACTTTCGAAGGAATTTGAGGTTAAGGATGCCTATATTGAGATTTACCGTATTCTTGCCGGATACTACAAGCAACTCGGTCAGTTGGACAAAATGGAAGAATGCTATTCGAAGTATTTCCGCGTAAAAGACGAGATACTTAACTATATGCAGGCCGCGCGCATCAACGAGATGAAATTCTTGGGCGAGATGAGAAACATTGAGGCGCAGATGGAGGCAGTTAAGCAGAAGGCAGAACGACAGCGCGTTATAATGCTGGCCGTGGGTATTGTGGCCTTGATAGTGTTCGTCAGCACGTTTATCGTTGTGCGCAAGAATAAAAAACTGCTTGCAGCCAACAGGTCGCTTTATGACAAGAATGTTGAGATAATAAAGTCGGAAGAGGAGGAACGCAAGGCACGTAAGCAATATGAACATCAGTTGTCAGAGTTGCGTTCAAGGCTCTCGGCACTGGATTCTCCCGGCAATGAAGCGCAGGTTGCAGGCAATGAGGCGGCTTACGACGGCGAAGGCCGTGCTTCTACCGAAAAATACAAGAACAGTAATCTTGACGATGACGACAAGGCGATGCTGATAGAGCGCATCAGAAACGTGATGGAAGACACCGACAGCATCTGCTCAAATGATTTCTCGGCCGAGCGCCTTGCCTCTCTTGTCGGCTCAAAATACAAGTATGTGTCGCAAGTTATCAACGAGACATTCGGCTGCAATTTCAGCACGTTCCTAAACAATTACCGTATCAAGGAGGCATGCCGCCGTATAAGCGATATCGACAAATACGGACATCTCACAATAGAGGCAATATCTGAAAGTGTAGGCTTCAAATCGCGTTCAACCTTTGTTACGCAGTTTAAGAGAGTTACGGGCCTTACTCCTTCTGAATATCAGAAAATGACGCATTCTGATTATAAGCAGTAAGTAAAGGTAGGTTGTTTACTTACTGTTTTTTGTACAAAATCATGAATTTGTACAAAGTTTGATATTTTTGATTTGTCGCATTTTTAATATATCAGTAATTTTGGACAGGTAATTTTAAAAACAGCGACATATGAAGAAATTATTACTATTGCTGGTTGCTGTAGGCTCATGTTTGTTTGCTGCCGCTCAAACAAAAAATGATGCCCGTAGCAGAATACCAGAAGACATTAATCCGTGGAACGCTCAGCGGCAGTTTGACATGAATCTTCTTAAGGAGCTTATCCCCGAAGGGGCAGTCAAAGGCAAGTCGAAGGTTGAGCAGCCTCGCAAGGCTATGAAGCGTGCAGACGGTGTTGTAGTAGATACAACCAAATGTTTTGCAGTGGCTCAGTCTTATTACAAGAACTATAAATTTACTTATGATGGTGGTGACGTCTTGACTTATGATATTGGTATAGCTGTAGATGGAACAAAGGTTACGTTTACAAAACTTTTTAATCTTTATGACCCTACCGATGAATTCAATACCAACTCGGATTATCCTGTTTCAGGAACCTATGATCCTGATGCAAAGACAATCACAATACCTACGTCAACTATATTGGCAAATGCTACAGTTGCAGGACAGATAATGGGTTATTATAATGCTGTTCTCGTGGCTGGGACAGTAGATGAGCAGGGCGATTTGTCTACTGATGATTGTCTCGTCTTTCATGTAGAAGGCGATTTTGATAAGATTTATACTGATCAGGCATTTGGAGTATCTGAATATACAAGTACTGGTGTTTCTTATGGAATCTACCAATTATATAGAAACTTTCAGTTGGTTAAGCCTAAGGCAGGAGCAGAGTTGGTAAAGTTTAATGATATTGTAGATTATGGCCAAATGTATGCTAATTCAAAGATTACGAAGTCTGTTACGATTGTAAATATAGGCAGCGATGCCACAGACTATGTAGTAAGTCTAGAGTCTGATGACAATATGTTCACTACTGAGAGCTCATTTGGAACTATATCCGGTCATAGTACAATGGAAATACCATTTACATTCAGTGCTAATAAAGTAGGCGATTATGAAGGCTTGGCTACATTGGAATATGAGGGTGGTAATCCTATGATGATACAATTGTCAGCATCAGTAATGCCATTGCCGGACTATTCTAAGATTGTAAAGAATGGTGATTTCACCTTTTCAACAAATAATGATTATCCGTTTGACATTACTCAGTTAGATGATGGCACCATTGTAGCACGTTCAACTACAGACGGTAATGTTGGAAGTTCTAAACTAACGGTTATGTTTAATGTGCCTGAAGGTAAGATGGGTAAATTTTCATGGAAAGGCAATAATAAAAATTCGCAATATAATGCTCTCGGAGGAATGTTTGTTGATGATATGAATACCGCTGCATATCTTTATGACGGTTCCGATGTGGACATTTCGAATACACTGGAAATGGCACCTGGTAGTCATACGATAATTTTCCAGTTTGACCAATATTATCGTACTGGTGACTCGACAGAAGGAATGTATATATATGATTTGAATTTACAGACGGAAGATTTGAAGGCTGACTCTGCTGTACTGAATACAGATACTCTTAATTTGGGTAATTTCATAATTGAAAACGGCTCTGCAACAGGTACTGGTTATATAGAGATTATAAATAAAGGAGCCAATAATCTTACACTGAAGAGTGCAACTTCTGATAATTCAGAGATAACTGTTGGCACTAACGCGGATCCTGCCAAGACTCTTGAAAAACTTAATGTACCTGTTATTCTTAATGTTAACTCGGTAGGTAAGAAAGAGGCAAATGTTACTGTTGTGACATCTGCTGGAACCTATATCGCTCATGTTATAGCTGATGTTATAGATATGCCTGACTTTAAGAGTATTGTTACAGAAGGGGCCGACCTAATGACATTCTCTACAAATTCGCAATATCCGTTTATTGTTGAAAATGGAAAGGCATATAACAAGTCTTCTAAAGTAGTAGACCATACAGCCACACAATCTTCATTCTCGATTAAGTTTACTGTTCCTGAAGGCAAGGTAGGAACAGTTTCTTGGAAAGGACATTTATGGGCTACACCAATGACAGAGCCGGATTTCTTATCACGTGATTATGCTATAGTTAACGTCTATGCGCCTAATAATTTGGCTACTAAATATGTTTGTGGTAATGATTGTGATGCAGGTTCTGAAGTTGCATTTGTCGATTCAGGTTGGGGCGATTTTCTGACTTGTGTACCAGGTGACTACGAGTTTGAGTTTATCTATATTCAAGGTGGCGATTTAACATATTATGGTGAAGACCGTCTTGAAATAAGTGATTTTGCACTTCATTTGACAGAGTCTACAGGTATCAAAGGCACTATTTCTGATGGCAATGGTGAAGTAGTCAGCAAGGAGTTCTATAATGCTTCTGGTGTAAGACTCAACCACATGCAGCAAGGTTTGAATATTGTAAAAACATACTATTCAGACGGAACAGTAAAGACTGATAAGGTCTTTAATAAATAATTTTGAAGTATGAGAAGATTATTTGTTACAATCATAGCACTGCTCGCTCTCGTAAGCGCGGGCAGTGCCCAAGTATCCGGAGTAAGTCTGGGATACTGTAACGGCGAGATGAAAAACTCGGGTACCGACGGTTTCTCAACTACTGAGAAGGATACATGGGTGTCGGCTGCAATTTATCTTACAGAAGATAACCTGAAGCTGTTTGCCGGCAACCATATTGACTCTTTGCGCGTAGGCTTGGCCTCTTCGCTCAACATCGACTCGTTGAGAGTATGGGTGCGCAGCTCTCTCGACGGTGAAGATCTCGCGTCTGGAGCAATATCCAAGGAAACAGATCCAAAGTTGGCAAAAGGATGGAACAGAATAGCTCTCGACAATCCTTACACAATAAGCGAAGGACAGGGCCTGTATATCGGTATGTCATATCATCAGAAAAGCACTTCTGTAGGCTTGTCTGTAGTGCCTAATCCGCAGGCTAATGCGCTCTATGTGCAGCTTGGCAGCAATGCCGAATGGACCGACCGCAGCAGTGAGGGCGCGCTGGCTATTGAGGCTTTGGTATATGGCGACAAGTTGCCAAAGTATAATCTGAAGTTAGAGTCTGTAGAAGTACAGCCCGTATATGTGATAGACAAGGGTAGTATGAGCGTTACAGCCACTGTTAAGAATCTTGCAACGATGACAATTACAGGCTTTGACGCAGTGTGCAAGATAGACGGCATAGACGAAACTTATACCGCACACATTGATGAGGCTATAGCTTATGATGAAACAAAGACTGTCAGCTTTACCATAAATCCTTCTGCCATTACAGAAACAGAGCCTGAGAACCGCACTGTGACCATAACTATAGATAACCTGAATGAAGGTGATGACGAGGATATGAGCGACAACACTCTCAGTGCTGCGTTCAGCGTTGTCAGCCATGATTTCTCACGTAATGTCCTCATTGAGGAGTTTACCACGGAGAAGTGTCCTAACTGTCCGCGCGTGGCAGGCTATATGAGTGAGATTTTGGGTATGGAAAGATTCAACGGCAGGGTGAACATGATATGCCATCATTCAGGCTATTATACTGACTGGCTCACAATTCCGAGCGACAACAGCTATCTGTGGTTCTACAATATGGGAGGAGCAACATTTGCTCCCGGACTGCTTGTAGACCGTGCCACAAGGCCTTATATCTCTAACAATTCTGAAACATCGCCAATTTACAGTCCGGCTTCTGCCGATGAGATAGCCAATGTTATAGATACACGTATGCTTGACGTGGCATTTGTCTCTCTTAAAGTTTCTGCCGAGATGGATTCTATAAATGCCAATGAGATGACTGTAACCGTTACGGGTGAGCGTATAAAGGAGAACTTTACTGTTAATCCTCCGCGTATAAATGTTGTTCTTATAGAGAACGACATCAAGCCGCTGAGCCAGGCCGGTTCAACACAGGGCTTCATGCATCAGCACGTAAGCCGCGCAGTTAACAGCACATGGGGCGACGAGATTGTATGGGACGGCAACACTTACACATATACCTGCAAGCTTGCGTTGCGTAACGACTACGTGCGTGAGAATCTTGGCGTAGTGGCTTATATCTGGGACTACGACGAGAACGACGCGTCAAAGTGTGAGGTGGCCAACTCTTCTTCGATATCATTCAAGGATTTCTCTGTAGGCACATCGACAGGCATATCTACATTGGGTGTTGACACGAAGAAGGAAGTAAGTGCATATTATACAATCGGCGGAGAGCGTGTCAGTCAGCCCGTCAAAGGTCTGAATATTGTAAAATATACAGACGGAAGTACGAGAAAAATACTCATACGATAAATAAATATTATAATTTAGGTTATGTTATTTTTAAGGCTTGCCGCTAGTTGTAATGCGGCAAGCCTTTATTTGTATTAGTCGTTGTTGAGTGTTGTCTTAGACAAAAAACTTGTTGTTAGAGTTAGGCGTGATAAAAGCGGTTGGGGCTAAATCTTTCTGCCTTTATAATACGTGTTGAAGGCATCTTTGGCGTATCCGTTGTCGAGGATTACGAAATTTGATGCCGTTGCTCCTTCAATCTTCTGTCCTTTGTAGAACACTCTGAACGAATCTTTGGCGTATCCTTTGCCGAGCAGAGTGAAGCTCGATGCCGTTGCTCCTTCAATCTTTTGTCCTTTATAGAACACTCTGAACGAATCCTTGGCGTATCTGTCGCCTAACAGAGTGAAGCTTGACGCCGTGGTTCCTTCAATCTTTTTTCCTTTGTAGAACACTCTGAATGCATCCTTGGCGTATCCTTCGCCGAGCAGAGTGAAGCTTGATGCCGTGGTTCCTTCAATCTTTTGTCCTTTGTAGAACACTCTGAATGCATCCTTGGCATAGTCTTTGCCGAGGACGGTGAAACTTGATGCTGTGGCTCCTTCAACGGCCTTGCCGCGGTAATACACCTTGAAGTCGCTCACCATATAGTCGTTGTTGCGGCTGTGATGCCTTTTATTTGCGTGTGAGCAGCCGTTGTGGCTTTGGCTGTGTTGTATGTCGCAGCAGTCGGATTCATGGCACTGAGCGCGGGATATTGCGGGCATTGCCAACGCAAATATCAATGTGAGGGTTGCTGTAAGAATTTTCATAATGATGAGCTTTTAAATGATTTCACGTTTTATTTATATAGACGTATGTCGTGATGAAGGTTTATCTTGTTAATATATTTTATGCTTTCATCCTGCCGTCGGCTTGATTGCTCTCTGGCTGACGACTGTATGTAAATAGGCAGCGCCGGCGTGATGAACGGGCACAAAGGCATTGCTTGGTCGGCGTGTTGCCTGCGTTCAAGGCAGATGCGTCGCGTATTCGCGGCATGTGGTTATGCCTTTTGTATACGATTGTTATGCCTTTTTCCCACGGTTGTGGTGTCTTTAACCTGCTTTTTTATTGATATTAAAAAATGGCGGCAATGTGAAAGTTGCCGCCATTAAGTTATAGTGTTATTGAGATAAGCTCAATTAATCGTTGTGGTCAAGACTGTCGTTGAAGTCTCTCGGCTCTCTTGGTGCCAAGGGATCGTGGAAGTCGTTGTTGTTGCTGCGGTGCTCAAAACGGCGCTGCTCGCGGTTGTTCTGACGCTCTCCGCGCTCACCTCTCTGGCGGCGCTCAGGTCTCGGACGACGCTCGCGCTCAACATATCCTTCGGGTTTCGGTATCAGCACGCGGTGAGAGAGTTTGTATTTACCAGTCTTCTGGTCGATGTCCATCAGTTTAACGGTAATCTTGTCGCCCTCTTTCAGTCCTGCCTCCTCAACTGTCTCGAGACGTTTCCAGTCGATTTCAGAGATGTGCAGCAGTCCGTCCTTGCCCGGCATGATTTCAACGAAGCATCCGTAAGGCATGATAGAGCGTATTGTACCCTCGTAAACCTCGCCTACCTCAGGAATGGCAACTATGGCCTTAATCTTAGATATGGCGGCAGTGATGCTCTCCTTGTTAGGCGCACTTACCTGCACTTTGCCCTTGCCGTCGGTCTCGTCGATAGTGATAACGGCTCCCGACTCTTCCTGAATCTGCTGGATAATCTTTCCGCCCGGGCCTATTACGGCTCCGATAAACTCCTTCGGAATGTCGAATGCCTCGATGCGAGGCACCTGCGGTTTCAGTTCGGCGCGAGGCTCGGCTATAGTCTCGGTGAGTTTGCCGAGGATGTATTCACGTCCGCGCTTAGCCTGCATAAGGGCTTTTTCGAGGATTTCGAAGCTCAGTCCGTCGCACTTGATATCCATCTGTGTTGCTGTCAGACCGTCTTTCGTACCTGTTGTCTTGAAGTCCATGTCGCCCAGGTGGTCCTCATCGCCGAGGATATCGCTCAGTACGGCATACTTGTCTTCACCGGGGTTCTTGATAAGTCCCATTGCGATACCGCTGACGGGCTTCTTCATAGGAACACCTGCGTCCATCAGAGCCAGTGTGCCGGCGCATACTGTAGCCATTGATGAAGAGCCGTTGCTTTCGAGAATCTGTGATACCAGGCGCACTGTGTAAGGGAAGTCCTCAGGAATCTGTCCCTTGAGGGCACGCCAAGCCAGGTGGCCGTGACCTATTTCGCGGCGGCCTACGCCTCTCTGAGCCTTAGCCTCGCCTGTGCAGAACGGCGGGAAGTTATAGTGGAGAAGGAAGCGCTGATAGCCCTTGTTGAGCACGTCGTCAACCATCTTCTCGTCAAGTTTTGTTCCAAGTGTACATGTAGTGAGGCTCTGAGTCTCGCCACGTGTGAATATAGAGCTTCCGTGAGGCATCGGCAGCGGGCTTACCTCGCACCATATCGGGCGGATTTCCTCTGTTGTACGTCCGTCGAGACGCTTGCCTTCGTCGAGGATGCAGCGGCGCATAGAGTCGCGCATAACGTCGGCATAGTAGCGGTCAACGAGAGCATATTTCTCCTCAAGCTCTTCTTCAGTAAGGTCAGTGTGTGCTGCGGCATAAGCCTCTTCAAAATCGGTCTTGATCTTGTCGAAGGCCTCCTCGCGCGACTTCTTGTCGTGGTCGCCTGCCTCAGCTATGGCATAACACTTGTCGTAAGTCTCTTTTCTGAGCTGTTCGCGCAGTTCTTCGTCGTTCACCTCGTGGCAGTATTCGCGCTTAACGTCGGTGCCGAGTTCTTTCATGAGCTCCTCCTGCAGAACGCACATCGGGCGTATAGCCTCCTGAGCGGCCTTGAGGGCTCCGAGCAGGTCTTGCTCTGAAACTTCGTTCATCTCGCCTTCAACCATCATGATGTTCTCTTTAGAGGCACCAACCATGATGTCCATGTCGGCGTTTTTCATCTGTTCGAATGTCGGATCGATTACATATTCGCCATTAATACGTGCTACGCGCACTTCAGAGATAGGGCATTCAAACGGAATATCTGAGCATGCCAGGGCACATGAGGCAGCGAAACCTGCCAATGCGTCGGGCTGGTCAACACCGTCGGCCGAGAAAAGGATTACGTTAACGTAAACCTCTGCATGGAAGTCTGACGGGAAGAGAGGGCGCAACGCGCGGTCTACCAAACGGCATGTAAGGATTTCGTTATCGGTTGCTTTGCCTTCGCGCTTTGTGAATCCGCCCGGAAAACGTCCGGCTGCGGCATACTGTTCTCTGTACTCAACCTGCAAAGGCATAAAATCTGTTCCGGGAACTGCATCTTTTGCGGCACAAACAGTGGCCAGAAGTACGGTGTTTCCCATGCGCAGTACGCATGAGCCGTCGGCCTGCTTTGCCACTTTCCCGGTTTCAATGCTGATGGTTCTGCCATCAGGCAGTGAAACTGTTTTCGTAATTACGTTCATCTAATAAAAAACTTCTTGTTTTATAACATCTTCAAAAAAATCTCAACAAAGATAGACAAAAGCCCATAAATAAACGAATAAATGTCGAATTATTTTCTTTTTTTATGATTATGTGTGATGTTTTGGCTTACGGGCTGTGGGCGGACGTTTTCCAAAAGGTGGCCTTTTAGCCTCTGAAAGGCCACCTTTTACACGCTAAAAGGGCACCTTTTGCAGTCTAAAAGACGGCCTTTTGCAACGCATTGAGTATCAATGTGTTATGGAGGTGGCTATGAACGGCGTTTCCGTCGGTCTGCTGATGCCTCAAAGCCGTGCGCCGGCATATATTTTGCTGTAGTGAGTCAGGTTGTCAAAAAATTGCAGGGCGACATTCAGAAAATCAAAAAATTTTATTAGTTTTGCAGTCGTTGCCGCGGTTGCCTTTAATGTGTGTAATCCGTTGTAACACACAATATTCTGTTTAATCCGAAAAAATCAAGTTATGAAACAATATTCAGCCGTAACTTTTTTATGCAGATTCACGTTTGCACTGATTGTTGCAGTAGGCGCAATATCCTTGTCGTCGTGTCATGACGACAGCGACGAGCCCGACACTGTGTCGAGACAGAAAACTCTGTTCATGTATTATCCTTGGTCAACCAACCTCACCGAGGCGTTCAAGACCAACATCGAGGACATGGAGGAGGCCATAAGCAACCGGGGACTTGACAACGAGCGCGTGGTGGTGTTCATATCCACAAGTTCGAGCGAGGCCGAGATGTTCGAGATAACCTGCAAGGACGGAAAATGCACGCGCACCGAACTGAAGACTTATGAGAACCCGTCGTTCACCACGGTGGCGGGACTTACGGGCATATTCAACGACATGAAAAGCTTTGCTCCGGCCGATGTCTACTCCATGATTATAGGCTGCCACGGCATGGGGTGGGTGCCCGTTGAGAGCCAAAGCAAGGCCATGCGCCTCTCGCCGGCATTCGTGCCTCACTATAGTGCCGACAAGGGCTATGCCATGACGCGCTATTTCGGCGGCATCACGAGCAATTATCAGACTGACATATCTACGCTTGCCGACGCGCTGAACGCAGCCGGACTCGACATGGAGTTTATTCTCTTTGACGACTGCTACATGTCGTCGGTCGAGGTGGCATATGACCTGCGTCACGTAACCGACCACATAATAGCCTGTCCGACGGAGATTATGGCCTACGGAATGCCCTATGCCATGATTGGCGCAAGCCTGCTGGGCAAGCCCGACTATCAGAGCATTGCGCAGGGATTCTATGATTTCTATTCAAGCTACGTTTATCCTTACGGCACGCTCGGCATAACCGACTGCAGTCAGATTGATGCCCTGGCGGAGATTATGAAAGAGATAAACAGCCGCTATAAGTTCGACGCCTCTCAACTCGACGGCCTACAGCGCATGGACGGCTATACGCCCGTGCTGTTCTTCGACCTTGGCGACTATGTTGAGCATCTTTGTCCCGACGAAGCCCTCTTGGCCGAGTTTAAGGCCCGCCTTGCGCGCGCCGTGCCCTATGCCGTACACACCGACCAGTATTATTCGGCATATTGCGGCGTGGTGGACATACACGCATATTCAGGCATAACAACCTCGGAGCCGAGCGAGAACTCCATGGCTGCCGACGTGAAGAACACCAACTGGTATAAGGCCACTCACTGACGCCGCCTTAAGGGCGCCTCTTAGGCCTTGTTGTTCAGCCCCTTATGCAGGCCGCAAGGCGGTCAGGCGGTTGCACATTCCACGAAAAAAGCGTTTTCGTTTTGTATTCCGCCCGATTTATATTAATTTTGCCGTTCAAAAGAGAAAGAATATTATAAACATATATGGAAGAAAAGCATTTCAAGCGCACCACCGTAACCGCCGCCCTGCCATACGCCAACGGCGGCGTGCACATCGGCCACCTGGCCGGAGTATATGTGCCGGCTGACATCTATGTGCGCTATCTCAGACTTAAAAAACAAGACGTAAGATTCATCTGCGGAAGCGACGAGCACGGTGTGCCCATCACCATCCGTGCCAAGAAAGAAGGCATAACTCCGCAGCAGGTTGTAGACCGCTACCACGCAATGATCAAGAAGAGCTTTGCCGACTTCGGCATCTCGTTCGACATCTACAGCCGCACAACTTCTGAAACCCACTCAAAGGTGGCTTCAGACTTCTTCAAGAAACTTTATGAAGAAGGCAAGCTCGTAGAGAAAACCTCAATGCAGTATTACGACGAGGAGGCACATCAGTTCCTCGCCGACCGCTACATAACAGGCGAGTGCCCTCACTGCCACAACCCGAAGGCCTATGGCGACCAGTGCGAGAAGTGCGGATCAGACCTCGACCCCACAGAGCTTATCAATCCTGTAAGCGCCATCAGCGGCTCTAAGCCGGTGCTGAAGGAGACCAAAAACTGGTATCTGCCCCTCAACGAGTATCAGGACTGGCTCAAGAAGTGGATACTCGAAGGACACAAGGAGTGGCGTCCTAACGTTTACGGACAGTGCAAGTCGTGGCTCGACCTCGACCTTCAGCCGCGCGCAATGACACGCGACCTCGACTGGGGTATACCCGTTCCTGTTGAGGGAGCTGAGGGCAAGGTGCTCTACGTGTGGTTCGACGCGCCTATCGGATATATCTCTAACACCAAGGAACTGATGCCCGACGACTGGGAGAAATGGTGGAAAGATCCCGAGACACGCCTCGTTCACTTCATCGGCAAGGACAACATCGTGTTCCACTGTCTTATTTTCCCGACCATGCTTAAGGCTCACGGAGGCTACATCCTGCCCGACAACGTTCCGGCAAACGAGTTCCTCAACCTTGAGAACGACAAGATATCTACATCACGCAACTGGGCTGTATGGCTTCACGAGTATCTCGAGGACCTGCCCGGCAAACAGGATGTGCTGCGCTATGTGCTGACAGCCAATGCGCCTGAGACTAAGGACAACAACTTTACATGGAAAGACTTCCAGGAGCGCAACAACAGCGAGCTGGTGGGCATCTACGGCAACTTCGTCAACCGTGCACTGCAGCTTACAAAGAAATACTGGAACGGCGTTGTTCCGGCATGCGGCGAACTGCAGGACATCGACAAGCAGACCATCACTGAGTTTAAGGACGTTAAGGCAAACGTTGAGCGCCTGCTCGACAACTTTAAGTTCCGCGACGCCCTCAAAGAGGCCATGAACCTTGCGCGCATAGGTAACAAATACATCGCCGACTGTGAGCCTTGGAAGGTTGCAAAGACCGACATGAAGCGCGTGGAGACAATCCTCAACATATCTCTCCAGCTTGTTGCCAACCTGGCAATAGCCTTCGAGCCGTTCCTGCCTTTCAGCAGTGCTAAGCTCAGAAAGATGATCAACATCGACGAGTTCGACTGGAATCAGCTTGGCTCTACCGACCTGCTCGAGGCCGGACATCAGCTTGCAGAGCCTGAGCTGCTCTTCGAGAAGATTGACGACGACGTAATAGAGTATCAGCTCAAGAAGCTCGAGGACACCAAGAAGGCCAACGCCGAGGCTAACTATAAGGCCAAGGAGATTAAGCCTAACATACCTTTCGAGGACTTTGAGAAGCTCGACATCCGTGTAGGCTTTATCAAGGCATGCGAGAAAGTGAAGAAAGCCGACAAACTGCTCAAGTTTACCATCGACGACGGAAGCGGTCAGGACCGCACCATTGTCAGCGGCATTGCCAAGTTCTACAAGCCCGAAGACCTTGTAGGCAAGCGTGTCTGCTTCATCGCCAACCTTGCTCCGCGCAAGCTGAAGGGCATCGAGAGCCAGGGCATGATTCTCTCTGCCGAGGACTTCGACGGCTCTCTGAGCGTTATAACTACTTCTGCCGACGTTAAGCCGGGCAGCGTGGTATGCTGATTTAGATGATTCCGGTTCAGTATTTGGCAGTTAAAGCCATTCTATTGAATAGGAGTTTATGATATAGAAAATAATAATAGAATAAAAAAGACGCATGCACCATAACATTGGCGCATGCGTCTTTTTTTGTTTGTATGTGCATTGCTTATATATTATTCTGCTCCTTATCGTAATTTTGTCTGATAGTATTTATTTGTTGGATAACAAAAAAGCGGCCTGCGGCATTGTGCCCTTTGGGGGCGGCTTGCCTGCAGGCCGTTGACTGGAGATTGTTATTACAAAAACTTAAATTAACTGTTAGTATGGTCTATTCGTATCCGTTGTCCATGCCGTTCATGTTCTCAGAGTCCTCGTTGGCGCTGTTGTTGACCTTCTTCTTTGGAGCCTTGGCCTTCATGTTGCCGAAGTTCCATGTCAGCGAGAGGTTCACGGTGCGTCCGCTTCGCCAGTTCTTCTGGTAGCGTGTAAAGGTGTCTGAGCTTGTGTAGTTCTCAAACTTACGTGTGTTGAGCAGGTCGCGGCAGTTGATGGCGAGCGTCAGTTTCTTGTTCAGGAAAGTCTTGCGCAGACCTAAGTCCATGCTGAAGTTGGCCTTGCGGTATCCCTGTGTTATCACCTGGCGTGCGCGGTAGCGTCCCGACAGCTGCAGAGATATGTCCCAGGGCAGCATCAGCGAAGCCTGCATACGCGCGTTCCATGTAAAGTTGTTGTTGCTCTCGCCCGTGATGGTCTGTCCGTCAATGTTGTATGTAAAGCCGTCCAGCTTGTAGTAGTAGGCGTTAGCCGTTGTTGTGAGGTCGAGTATTCGGCAGATCTTGTTCTTCAATACAAGTTCAAGACCGGTGCTCAGGCTGTTAGACACGTTCATGTAAGTCTGATACATCATGTTGTCCGTGCTGCTCTGATACTTTATGCGCTGTATCACGTCGCTTGTTGGGCGGTAGTATGCGCTGATGAGCATTGAGTGCTCT
>ULQW01084464.1_pt1 | contig 21132 bp, 12 predicted proteins | sample 1954921 | NCBI WGS metagenome assembly ULQW01 (sample SAMEA4835666, study PRJEB28245) | human gut metagenome | biome: gut microbiome; material: fecal sample | place: Denmark | collected 2008
TCTAACTCTCTTGATTTCAAAGAGGTATATTCCTTATACAGTTTTACGGAAAATTTGTGTAAAAGCCATCAGATTTCAACATATTAACACTAAATGGCGGCGGAACGATAAGACGGAACGAGAATTTTCATGGCTTCGCAACATGTGTATTAAGATAAATCATTTAACTTTGTAAACGAAACAAAACAGGCGGAAGCGGATGGAAAAAATAAAGGACCTAATCGTAAAGCATGTCTGGAGCCGGCCTCTGCGGCACCGGCCAGAAGACTCGTTCATACTCCGTATAGTAAGGAATTTTTGTCAGTTTATACTGCTGATTTCCCTTTTTGTCCTGATTTATGCCTTTATCGTTACGCTCGGATGGATTAAGGGAGCGGCTATGTCACTCATATCCGTTGCCTGCTCGGCGGTCTATTGGCTGACGACGAGCTATCTTGGCAGGCTGTCTTCAGGCTGGATAAAGAAGCCGATGCTGGCCAAAGCTTTTGCCTACGGCGTAAGGGCAGCCGTCAGTCTTGCCTTAATATTTTGGTTATTCGACTTTTTCCTTCAATCCGGAGCCGTGGGAAACATGACAAATACGATGCTCTTCAGTTATGCGACAACCTTTCTCAGCATATACGAGATTTCCTGTTTCAGCCAGTGCGCCTTTTATATTATATCTTACTTCATTGATAAATAGCTGTCCCGACGGCGGCAGGAGGGCACGTGCTTGAAGGTAATGGACCAACCGGCCGTAAGCTGTTAAAATCAGGCCGGAATAATTGGTACAAAATTTTATTTGGTATATTGTTTGCTTCTCAAAAGAAAGTGCTAATTTTGCAAATAGGACAAGAGTTGTTTGACAGAAATACACCGTATATCACAGAATTTGCGACTGTTGCCAAGTCATTACCTCCGTCTTTGAAGAACGCTCGTAAATAGCTTATTTCTAATGTATTCCTATCTTAATATCGTTTTTTTTTCACAAAAAAAGCACATTTAAAAACACAATTTTCCCTTCCATTTCCTTGTATTATCATACCACATTTAATTCAAAAAAAAATGCACAGTATGATAATTGCGTATTTAAGAGTCAGTACGGGCAGGCAGTGCCTGTCCAACCAGCGGGAGGAGATACGGCGCTATGCCGGAAACAGGGATTGGGTGATAGACCGGTGGGTGACGGAAGTGGCAAGCGGAAGCCGGGCAGGAAGCGACCGCAAACTGGGGCTCCTGCTACGGCAGATGAAGCGGGGCGACACACTCATCGTGACCGAGGTGTCGCGCCTGAGCCGCACGCTGACCGACATCATGGGCATCATGGGGCTTTGCCTGGAGAAAGGCATCAGGCTTTACACCACGAAGGAGGGATATTCGTTCGACAATTCCATCAACAGCAAGGTGCTTTGCTTCGCCTTCGGGCTGGTGGCGGAGATAGAGCGCAACCTTATCTCCCTGCGTACCCGCGAGGCGCTTGCCCTGCGGAAGGCGAGAGGCGTGGCGCTGGGGCGGAAAACGGGAAGTTATACCAAGCGCCGGATTCTGGCGGAGAACCTCACTTCCATTGTCGGTATGCTCGACGAAGACAGGTCGGTGGCGGAAATATGCAGGCATTTTCGCGTGTCGAGGGACACGTTCGCCCAGTTCCGGAAAGGGAGTCCCGAAGTACAGAAGGCATTGAATGCCAAGGAAAAAAGAAGGAAAAGGAAAAAGAACGGATGACTGTTTAATCGTTCGTTTTATGTGGCAAAGGTAATCATATTCTCTCAGAAAAGCAAGATTCTTCCAATAAAATATTGTCATTGTGTCATTTATGTCGCCTTTCCGCCTTCTTCCGTACCAGCTGGAAAGAGGCATTTCCGGTATGACGGTTAAACGAACGATTAAACGGCGGCACCGTCTCGTTTTACGCATGATAAGGGGCTTATTTCTAAAGTGATATACATGAAAAAGATTATTCTGATTGTCCTGCTGCTGTATGGCGGCCATACGGCGGCACAGATACAGACCGATTCCGCAAGGGTCTATTACCGCGTGGGGAAGGCGGAACTGGATCCGTCCTTCCATGGGAACGGTGTCACCATGGAGCGTTTCCTCGACCGCCTGAGAGAGATTACCGCCGACGGACGTTACCGCCGGTTCAATTTCCGCATCACGTCGTATGCTTCGCTGGAAGGGCCGCTTTCCCTGAACCAGCATCTGTATGAAGCCCGTACGCGCGAGTTTCTCGATTACATCCGGCGCCACGGCGTCCGGCTTCCGGGCGAGGTCAACGTATGGCAGGACAACTGCTATGACTGGGAGGAACTGGAGCAGCGCGTGCTGCGTTCCGACATCCCTTTCCGTGCCGAGGTGCTCGATGTCATCCGTCACACGCCCGAATGGTCGTACGGCAACGGTGGGGAAAGGAAGGAATACCGCAAGCAGCGGCTGATGGTGCTGCGCGGCGGCGTCCCCTTCCGTTACATGAAGCGCCATTTCTTTCCCGAAATGCGCTGTTCCGCCGTCCTGCTCACCTGCGAGTTTGAGGAGCCGGAACCGCCCCGTCCGCTTCCCCCTTCCGTCCTTCATGACACCGTGTACGTCGTGAAGCGTGACACGGTCTACCTTCCGGCTCCCCGCAAGCCTTTCTACATGGCCGTAAAGACCAACCTGCTGTACGATGCCGCACTGGTGCCGAACATCGGGGTGGAGTTCTATCTGAAAAACAACTGGAGCCTCAGTGCCGGCTGGATGTACGGCTGGTGGAAGAAGGACCGCATCCACTGGTACTGGCGTGCCTACGGGGGCGACATCACGGTAAGGAAATGGCTGGGCAAGGCAGCCCGGGAAAAACCGCTTACGGGACACCACCTCGGCATCTACGGCCAGGTGCTGACATACGACTTCGAAACCGGCGGACGCGGCTACATGGGCGGTGAGCCGGGCGGCAGCCTCTTCGACCGCGCCAGCTTCGGCGGAGGCGTGGAGTACGGCTATTCGCTGCCCGTGACACGGAGGCTGAACCTCGACTTCACCCTCGGCATCGGCTACCTGGGCGGGAAATATTACAAATACACGCCGGCTGACGGCTGCTACGTGTGGCAGGAAACGAAACAGCGCCATTACTTCGGGCCTTCGAAACTGGAAGTCTCGCTGGTATGGCTTATCGGACATGGCAACATCAACAAAGGGAAAGGAGGCAAAAAATGAGACGGTTATTTTATCTGGCCGCATCAGTCCTGCTCTTCGGAAGCTGCGAGCACAAGGAACTGTGCTTCCTGCATCCGCACACCGCGCAGTTGCAGGTGGAGTTCGACTGGAGCTATGCGCCCGATGCCGAGCGCAACAACGAAGTGGAAGGCATGTGCCTGTGGTTCTATCCGGTGGACGAAGCAGGCACGCAGACGGGCGAGCCCTTGCGTTACGACCTGTCGGGCATGAAGGGCGGCACGGTGGAAATCCCCATGGGCAGGTATCAGGTGCTTTACTATAACAACGACTACGAGGTGGTGCAGTTCCGCAATGTGGGCGATTTCTGGCAGAAAGAGTGCTACACCCGCGAGGGGAACCTGTTCGAGCCGGTGTACGGCAACACGGCAAATTATGCGCCCCGTGCTGAAGGGACAGAGGAGGAACGGGTGGTGCTCACGCCCGAAATGATGTGGGGCGACCATGCGATGAACGTGGACATCCGCGACCGGGGACTGAGCTACTGGTTCGTGCGCGACGGGGAGACCGAACGTACCACCATCGAGCGCGATGAACACCGCCTGACGCTGATGCCCCACGAGCAAGTCTGTTACTACACCTACGAGATTCGTCACGTGGAGAACCTGGGCGGCATCACGCAGATGTGCGCCTCGCTGTCGGGCATGTCCGGCGCGGTGTTCTGCGCGGCGGAGCAGGTGAGGCGGGAGCAGGTGACGCTGCCCTTCGAAGCCTCCGCCGGTGATGCGACCACCATCGAAGGAGAATTTCACACCTTCGGCCATTATGACGCGGACACGGACGTGGCACGTGCCGGGGGCGATGCGGAGGAGGCACCGCACAAGCTGGTGCTCTACGTCTGGCTGAAGGACGGCTCGAAGTATTACTACACCTTCGACGTGACAGACCAGGTGGACAACGCGCCGGAGAAACGCCGCGTACATATTGTCATTGACGGGCTGACCTTGCCCGAACCCATCACGGGCGGCGACATGGAAGTGGCGGTGGACGACTGGATGGTGGTGAACGAAGACATTACTATGTAAATGAATGATTAAGACTGAAAAATTGAGAATGCAGATTTGATTTATTACTTTAAATTTTAAACGACAATGAAAAGTAAGTTTTTAGTAACAGCGTTGTCGGCTGTCGCACTAACGGCTTGCAACAACGACGAAGTGATGGAAGTGAACTGGGGACACGGCATCAGCTTCCAGGTGACGACCGAGGTGTCTACCCGCGCAGCGGCGACGACGACAAACTCTATCAAGGAATTTAAGGTTTGGGGATTCACAGATACCGGTGAGACCTTGATGGACGGACTTAAAGCAACTGGTTCCAATGCAGATGGATGGAACTACGGTGCACCCATCTTCTGGCCTAGTACCGGGACGGTGGATTTCTATGCGATGGCTCCTGAAGAGTGTGGCGGTACGGTAAACGTTTCAAGCGATGCACAGACCATTACTGATTTTACTGTAAACACAGATGTAACCAAGCAGGTAGACCTGCTTTATGCTTTGCAGACCGGTGAGTCGAAGGCAGACCATGAAAGCGGTGCAACGCCTGTCAAGTTGAATTTCCGCCATGCTTTGTCTCAAATCGTATTCAAGGCTAAGAATACAAATGAGCATCTGTCAGTAGACATCGCGGGAGTACGTGTGGCAAAAGTGGTTACGGGCGGTGATTTCACTTTCCCGGCTTCGGCAACTTCTACGCAACTGACCGATGACCCCGGAACCACAGATACGGAGTCGGACAATTCATGGGGTAAATGGACGTTAGGTACGAAGAAAGGTTTTTATACAGCCGGCATCACTCCGACTACGGGCATTACTTCTGCTTCGGGAGTAAAGGACCTGAGCGGTACGGATGGTGCGCTGCTGTTGATGCCACAGAAAATCGAAGGCTGGGACATTTCCGGGGATAATACACAAGCTGGTGCAGACAGCCGTGGTACATACTTCCTGGTAAGTTGTAAAATATACAATGTTTCGGGGGATAGCAAACTGCTGGTATGGCCGGCCAAAGATGAATACCGTGAAGTAGCTATCCCGGCGACTGACATCACCTGGAAGCAAGGCCAGAAATATGTGTACACCTTCATCTTCGGCGAAGGGGGCGGTTATGTTCCTCCTACAGATTCTGCAGACCCCAATCGGGATCCGGAAGACCCTGAAACTCCCGGACCGGGCAATCCGATACTCGTTCCTGTCAGTTTCGAAGTTACCGTGGATGATTTCCAGCAAGGGAACGATTTCCCCCTTTCCTATGATTCTGACATTGATGTGGATGATTTCCTGAATGAGGCGGATGACAATGTGGATATCAACATTGAAGATAAAATAACTAAATAACCGAACACTCAAAAACGAAAGAACATGAAACCTGTTAACTTATACAATTGGATAGGAAGTGCGGCTGTCGTATTGCTGTTTTCGATGACCTCTTCGTGTACGGACGAAGATATTCAACGCTCGTACACCGCAACCGACGGTATCGCCTTCACTCCCTCCATCGAAACAAGAAGCTGGAGCACGGGAGATGGCACCACCCGTACCACTGTGCCTGTCACACGTCATAGCGTGATGAAACTGAACAATGCACAAGGTGGCAGAGACCTCTACCTGCATACTACGGAAACAGACAGCATAGCCGCTCCCCTGGCAAATGATACGGCCCACATCGCCACACGAGGAGCGGTGGTCACAACTGATAACTTTGGTGATGTGTATGAAGGTTTCGGCGTATTGGCGTATGCCTATCAGGGCGAATGGGACGGCACGCAATCGCCCAATTACATAGACAATGAACAAGCCACAAAAACCGGTGAGACTTATGGCTTCAATCCTGTCCATGTCTGGCCGGGAAACGCCTACCAGATGGCTTTTTTTGCTTATGCACCCTACGATGAAACAGGCAATATTTTCAATGAAACGACAGGTGCCCCGACGCTGGCTTATACCGTACCGACGGACATCACCAAGCAAAATGACCTGCTGGCTTACTGGCAAACAGGTATATCCGGAGACAAACGGGAAGCACAGCAGTTGAAATTTTCCCATCTCTGTACGGCTGTCAAGTTCAAGGTCGGTGACGGGCTGGAAAATGCTGTTATTTCCATTTCCATCCAAAACGTATATGGCAGCGGTACGTATTCCGTTGACGATGAACAGTGGACGGCTACCGGGGATGCAAACGGCACTTATACGTTTGCCATAGAAGAGGAAGAAACTCCTGCTGATGCCGAACTGACCAACGGGGAAAGCGTATTCATGATGATACCGCAGAAACTTCCGGAGGATGCGATGATAGAGGTGAAGTACAAAAGTGAGGGGGGACAAGAGAAGAAATACACCGCAGGTATCGCCGGAAAGGAGTGGCAGAAAGGTCATACGGTGGTGTATACCTTGTCGAAAACGGAGATTATAGAAACCGCTTATTTCACCGTGGAGGCTGCTGTATCCGAAATCGATCACAGCGGCGGAACCCTGACTTATAAGGTGACAAGTTATACAAAGACAAGTGTGGACGGCGAAGTGACTACTACTCCGACAGCGTGGAAAATTACGGACTACCAGGAGAATGGAAGCAGCGAATGGAGTACCGATGCTCCCGACTGGATTACGAACATCACCGGAAACGGGGAGGGTAGTACGCTGCCCAAGAGATTAAATGCTACAATCGCGGAACAGCAGGCGAGCGTTACCTCCAATCCGCGTAACGAGGCTTTGAAAAATGCAGCGCATGTCAGCGGTATATACGATCTTTCGACCCAAGGGAATACCGCGTCAATGAATACCGCCAACTGTTACGTCATTAGTGCTCCGGGTAAGTATTCTCTGCCACTGGTTTATGGCAATGCCATCAAGGATGGGAAAACCAATACCTCGGCCTATAAAAGTCCTTATACAGGTGGTCGTCTTCTGACAGATTTCATAAATCACACCGGGGAAGCCATTACCGACCCTTATATTTATAACAATGAAAACTGTACTCCCGACAATGCGACACTGGTATGGCAAGACAGTCCTAATCTGGTGACGAATGTGGATTTATCTGCTGACAAGCATAGCCTGACATTCGAGGTTTCGAAGGAAAATATCGCGCAAGGAAATGCGGTTGTGGCGGTAAGAAACAGTAGCAACACCATCATGTGGAGCTGGCACATCTGGGTGACAAACGAAGGATGGGATGAACCAAAAACTGTAACCTACAAAAGCAGTAAATATAAGATTATGCCCCTCACTCTTGGCTGGTGTGAAAACGGTGTGAATTCTTACGAAGGGCGCAGCGTGAAAGTACGTTTCAAACAGGAGGAAACCGGTAAGACACAAACCATCGAATTTGTTCAAAAAGGGGGTACGGTTTCTGTCGGTGGCAATGCGCCTTTTTATCGTTGGGGACGTAAAGACCCGATGCTGCCGGCGGCAAACGCGACTACAAACAAAACTTGGTATGATGCGAATGGAAATGCTTCCACTTCGCTGACTGTAAGAACGTGGAACATAGGAACGCCATCTATAACTAATGGCATCCAGAATCCGAACTACTTTTGCTTGACTACGGAGAATGATAAATATTGCAACTTGTGGGCGATTGATAATCCTAAGACAGATGATAAATTTATATTGAAATACACTAAATCGGTTTACGATCCGTGTCCTGTAGGATATAAGGTTCCTATTCCTCGAGTTTTCAAGGGTCTTATAAATAGTGGTAATAGTGATAAAGACATAGTATCTGCAGATGGAGCAAATGGAAAGTGGAGCCAGAAACCTGCCGGCTGGAATTTTACGTGCGAAGACGGAAGTACTGTATTCTTCCAGGCTTTGGGATATCGGACTGATCAAGACAGGAAAGGTACATTGACTAATGTGGACAAGAGAGGTTATTATTGGGCAGCTGTTTCATATATGTGGGGAATTGGTTATAATCTTTATTTTGAGAGCGATAGAATATATGCGAGTTCCAAGCCTAACGGTGAAGATAATGTCTGCTATCCGGTACATCCCTATAAGGATGAATAGTCGTAATTTAAGCGGTTTGCGCAAGGTGCAGTGTAAAGAAGTCTTGTGAAACTTCCTGCGCATGAACAAACTATAAAGGCTTGTGGCAAATTCGATTGCCACAAGCCTTTTTGTTTATTCACTGAGGTACTACCTCAATTTGTATTTTCCCTGATTTTACTCCTTTAGCAGTGACTTGCAGTTCAAGGGTGCCTTTTTCCTTTCCCGATTGTACGATAGCGGTCAGCATGCCGTTGAAGGCGTGCATCTGAGGCAGATGGAACAAATCCAGACAAGTTGGGTCTCCGTTAGCTGAGGCCTTGTAGCTTCCGGCTCCTTTTACTTTAAATTTCACCAAGCGCATGTCTGTGGGGCAGAGATTTCCGTCTTTGTCCACAACACGTACGGTTACGTATGCCAAATCTTTTCCATCGGCTGTGAGTGACTGGCGTGAAGAAACCAATTCAATATGATGTGGTTTTCCAGCCGTGCGGATGATTTTTTCAGCTTTGGCTGTGCCATGCTCATCGTATGCTACAACTTTTACTTCTCCCGGTTCGTAAATAGCGTTATGCCACATCAGGCGGTAACGGTTTTCTACGCTTTGGTTGTTCTTCGTCTGTTTTCCATAACTTTTTCCGTTAATGAAAAGTTCGGCTGTCGGATAGTTGGTATAGACGAATACAGGTACTTCTTTTCCTTCTCTGCCTTCCCAGTTCCAATGAGGGAGAATATGAAGTGTTTCAGCTTGCTTGTTCCATACGCTGCGGTATAAATAGTACCGGTCCTTTGGCAAAGAAGCTAAGTCAATAATACCGAACATGGAGCTGTGGTTGGGCCATGCATCCGTATCGTATGGACTGGGTTCGCCAAGGTAATCAAAACCTGTCCAGACAAATTGACCTAAAGTCCATTGGTGGTCATCGGCCAGGGCGAAATCTATATCGGGAATGTTAGACCAGGAGCAGTATTCCAGGTCGTAAGAAGAAGACTGATGGTCTTCGTATTTGGCATCGGCTTTACGTTCTGCCGGGAATTTATATACACCGCGTGAGCTGACGGTAGAAGAGGTTTCTGAGCCTAACACAAGGTTCTGGGGTAATCGTTGGTAGGCTTCTTCATAACGGTGTGCGCGATAATTGAATCCCGGAATGTCGAGCATAGCTGCAAATCCGTTGTCGAGTACGCAACTAACCTGGTCCATGCCGCAGGTAACCGGACGGGTAGGGTCCTCCCGGTGGCAAATATCTTGCAGGAACTTGGCTACTTTGTATCCTTCACTGCTGCATTGGGTGGGTACTTCATTACCGATGCTCCACATCACTACACAGGGGTTATTCCGGTATTGCCGTAGCATATTTACCATGTCCTTTTCGGCCCATTCGTTGAAATAGCGGTGGTATCCGTTTTCACATTTGGCAATGTCCCATTCATCGAAAGGTTCAATCATCATCATGAATCCCATTTCATCGCAGAGTCTGACAAGCTCGGGTGCTGGCATGTTGTGTGCAGTACGAATAGCATCGCAACCCATGTCTTTCAATAGCGTAAGCTGGTGGCGTAGCGCAGATACGTTGATGGCAGCTCCCAAAGGACCTAAGTCATGGTGGTTGCATACTCCTTGGAATTTACGGTGCTGGCCGTTCAGGAAAAAGCCCTTGTCGGCTACAAATTCGATGGAACGGATACCAAAGCGGGTAGTATAAGTATCTGTAAGTTTTCCGTTGGCATAGATTTTAGATACGGCCTGATATAAGAACGGTGTTTCGGGCGACCACAATTGCGGGTTTTCTACAATAAAGTTTTGTGTAAACGGTTGCCCGTGATTGATACGTCCGCTGTTTTTCTTGAAAGAAACTCTTTTTCCGTTCGGGTCCAGAATTTCTGTTTCTATGGTAATTTCTTCTTTCCCTGCATTCTGTAAAGAGGTACGAAGGCAAACCGAAGCATAGTCATTAGTTACGTGTGGGGTGGTAATCTGTGTACCCCATACCGGTACATGTATTTTTTCTGCAGTAATCAGATGGACATTCCGGTAAAGTCCGGCTCCCGGATACCAGCGGGAAGATTGAGGACGGTTTTCCAGGCGTACAGCCAATACATTGTCTTTTCCTTCTTTGTTCAGAAATTCAGTAATGTCACAATGGAAGGAATTGTAACCAAAAGGCCAGAAGCAGGCTTCTTTTCCATTGACATACACTTGTGCTTCGCTCATAGCTCCGTCAAAAACCAGTGTTGTCTTTTTATCAGGGTCTGCATCGAAATGGGTGCGATACCATCCCACTCCCACATAAGGAAGTCCTCCGGTGCGTCCGGTCTTGACAGATGCCTGTTTCTCCAAGTTCTGAGTAATGGCTACATTTTGTAAATCGTTATTACGGTCAAACGGTCCATAAATGGCCCAGTCATGTGGAATACAGACAGATTCCCATTGGGAATCATTGAATGAAACAGTTTCAGCTCCATTGGCTTCTCCTTTGTGAAATTTCCAGCCAGTTTCCAGCAGTTGTTCATAACGTTGTGCGTTGAGACTGCATATGCTACATAGCATAGCGGCGAGCAGGAAGAGTTTACGGATGTGCATAGATTTTTAGGATTAGGTTTTCATTTATCAGGCAAAGATAAACTTTTCGTTCGAAACTATCCTTATTTATTCCTGAACTCTTACTATATTTGCGGAGAAATTGGAGAAATACGTAATAATCAATCATATAATATTTCGCTATGGAATATAATTTCAGAGAAATTGAGAAGAAGTGGCAGCAGAGATGGGTGGAACGCAAAACCTATAAAGTTGTCGAAGATGAATCCAAGAAAAAGTTCTACGTGTTGAACATGTTCCCTTATCCGTCGGGAGCAGGACTTCACGTAGGTCATCCGCTGGGATACATTGCCAGCGATATTTATGCACGCTACAAACGTTTGCAAGGATTCAATGTGTTGAATCCGATGGGATATGATGCATACGGTTTGCCAGCTGAACAGTATGCCATTCAAACGGGCCAGCATCCGGCCGTTACTACCGCAGCTAACATTGCACGCTATCGCGAACAGTTGGACAAGATTGGTTTTTCGTTCGACTGGGATCGTGAGGTACGTACGTGTGAACCTGGATATTATCACTGGACACAGTGGGCTTTCCAGAAAATGTTCAACAGCTTCTATTGCAATTCATGCCAGAAAGCACAGCCTATCAGCAAGCTGATTGCTCATTTTGAGGCTGAAGGAACAAAAGGGCTGGACGTGGCATGCAGTGAGGAACTGAATTTTACTGCAGAAGAATGGAAGGCTAAGACAGAAAAGGAACAGCAGGAAATCCTGATGAACTACCGTATCGCTTACTTAGGAGAGACCATGGTAAACTGGTGTCCGGCATTGGGTACGGTATTGGCAAACGATGAGGTGGTAGACGGTGTGTCTGAACGTGGAGGCCATCCGGTGGTACAGAAAAAGATGCGCCAGTGGTGTTTGCGTGTGTCTGCCTATGCACAGCGTTTGCTTGACGGACTGGAAACGGTAGACTGGACAGATTCTTTGAAAGAAACTCAGCGTAACTGGATTGGCCGTTCAGAAGGTACTGAAGTACGTTTCAAGGTAAAAGACAGCGATTTGGAATTTACTATCTTTACTACACGTGCCGATACGATGTTCGGTGTGACTTTCATGGTACTTGCACCTGAAAGTGAACTGGTACCGATGCTGACAACCGAAGCACAGCGTGCAGAAGTTGAGGCTTATCTGGACCGTACAAAGAAGCGTACAGAACGTGAACGTATTGCTGACCGTCGTGTAACGGGTGTGTTCAGTGGTTCGTATGCTGTAAATCCGTTTACAGGAGAATCTGTTCCAGTATGGATTAGTGATTATGTATTGGCGGGTTATGGAACAGGAGCCATCATGGCGGTACCTGCGCACGATAGTCGTGACTATGCATTTGCCAAACATTTCAACTTGCCGATTGTACCGTTGGTAGAAGGTTGTGACGTAAGCGAAGAAAGTTTCGATGCGAAGGAAGGAATCGTTTGCAACTCTCCGAAAGCCGGGGTAACTCCTTATTGCGATTTGACGCTGAATGGCCTGACCATTAAAGAAGCCATTGCAGCTACCAAGAAATATGTGAAAGAGCATAATCTGGGCCGTGTGAAAGTCAACTTCCGTTTGCGTGATGCGATTTTCTCTCGCCAGCGTTATTGGGGTGAACCGTTTCCGGTATATTACAAGGACGGCATGCCGTATATGATTGACGAAAGCAAGCTTCCGCTGGAACTTCCAGAAGTTGCTAAGTTCTTGCCTACAGAAAGCGGAGAACCTCCTTTGGGACATGCAACTCGTTGGGCGTGGGATGTAGCTAAAGGTGAAGTAGTAGAAAATACGAAGATTGATAACGTGAATGTATTCCCTTTGGAATTGAATACCATGCCGGGATTTGCCGGTTCCAGTGCATATTATTTGCGTTACATGGATCCGCATAACAATGAAGCGCTGGTTTCTGAGAAGGCAGACCATTACTGGCAGAATGTAGACCTTTATGTAGGAGGTACGGAACATGCTACCGGTCACTTGATTTATTCTCGTTTCTGGAATAAATTCCTATTCGACCTAGGCATCAGCATCAAGGAAGAACCGTTCCAGAAACTGGTGAATCAGGGAATGATTCAGGGACGAAGCAACTTTGTATATCGTATTAAGGATACCAATACTTTTGTGTCATTGGGACTGAAAGACCAGTATGAAGTAACTCCGTTGCATGTAGATGTAAACATTGTATCGAATGATGTACTGGATGTGGAAGCCTTCAAGAACTGGCGTCCGGAATACCATAATGCAGAGTTTATTTTGGAAGATGGCAAGTATATCTGTGGTTGGGCGGTTGAAAAGATGAGTAAGTCCATGTATAACGTGGTGAACCCGGATATGATTGTAGAACGTTATGGAGCAGATACATTGCGTATGTATGAAATGTTCCTTGGCCCGGTAGAACAGTCTAAACCATGGGATACCAATGGTATTGACGGAGTACACCGCTTCCTGAAGAAGCTTTGGAATTTGTTCTATGACCGTCAGGGTGCTTTCTTGCCTGCTGAAGGAGAAGCTACCAAAGAAGAACTGAAAGCCATTCATAAACTGATTAAGAAGGTGACAGGAGATATTGAAACCTTCTCTTACAACACCTCTATCAGTGCCTTTATGATTTGTGTCAATGAATTGACTTCATTGAAATGTCGCAACAAGGCTGTGATGAGCAATCTGGTAGTGCTTTTGGCTCCGTTTGCTCCGCATTTGGCAGAAGAATTGTGGGAAGCTTTGGGCAATACTTCTTCTGTATGCGATGCACATTGGCCGGAATTCAATGAGGAATATTTGAAAGAAGACAGCGTAAAATATACTATTTCTTTCAATGGTAAGGCTCGCTTTACAATGGAGTTCCCTGCCGATGCAGACAATAATACCATCCAGGCTGCTGTACTGGCTGAAGAACAGTCACAGAAGTGGATTGAGGGCAAGACTCCGAAGAAGGTGATTATTGTACCGAAGAAAATTGTAAACATTGTACTTTAACCTTTTAAATGCTCGTCCGGAATGAACAGGAGATATCTTCTGTTCATTCCGGATTGTTTTTTTATTGTCTATGGAAGCTTTATTAAAGAAAAAGTTGGGCCGGGAGTCCAGAGACTATTTTGCCATAACCTTCGGGCTGATTTGTTATTCCATTGGCTGGGCTGCATTTATGCTTCCCTATCAGATTACTACCGGAGGGGTAACGGGTATTGCGGCAATTATCTATTATGCCACAGGCATAGAGATTCAAGTCTCTTATTTTGTGATTAATGCTATATTCCTGGGTTTTGCCTTGAAAATATTAGGGCCTAAATTTAGTATTAAGACCGTCTTTGCCATTTTTATGCTGACTTTCCTGCTCTGGTTCTTTCAGATGATTTTGAAAGATGAGAATGGAAACCTTCCTCAGTTGTTAGGCCCTGGTCAGGATTTTATGGCTTGTGTGATAGGTGCCGGTCTGCTGGGTTTTGGAATTGGTATTGTGTTCTGTAACAATGGAAGTACGGGTGGAACGGATATCATTGCCTGGATTATCAATAAGTATAAGGATGTTACGTTGGGACGGATGATGATGTATTGTGACATCGTCATCATTTCATCCTGTTATTTTATTTTTCACGACTGGCGCAGGGTATTGTTCGGTTTTTGTGTCTTGTTTGTGATGAGTATCGTTATTGACTATGTGATTAACAGTACGCGTCAGTCTGTGCAGTTCCTGATATTCTCACGCAAATATGAGGAAATAGCCGAAGGGATTGCGACAAAGATTGATCGTGGGGTGACTTTACTTGATGGAAAAGGATGGTACAGTAAACAGGAAATAAAGGTAGTAGTGGTTTTGGCTAAAAAACGGGAATCACTCGATATTTTCCGGTTAGTAAAGGATATTGATCCTAATGCCTTCATTTCACAAAGCAATGTAGTTGGAGTATATGGTGAAGGCTTTGATAAGCTTAAAGTAAAATAAACTTTTCCCTTAAAAAACTAAAATAAAATAAGTTTTTTCGATTAATTTGGCTTATCGGAAAAACTTATTTTATTTTGTACTTGATATTGCGATACTTGAATCTATAACGTGAAAAATATGTCAAAAGTCACTCTGATGATGTTACTGGCCTTTTTACTGACTTATGGAAATCATGCGTCGGGCAGTAGTTTATCTCAAATCCATCAGCTGCATACTGGATGGGAATTTTCAATGTACGGTAGTAATGAATGGTTGTCTGCACAGGTGCCGGGCACGGTGCATCAGGACCTGATAGCTCATGATAAATTGCCTGATCCTTTTTATGGCATGAATGAGCAGAAAATACAATGGGTGGAAAAGGAAGACTGGTTGTATCGTACTTCATTTGTACTGACGGAAGAGCAGCTGCATCATGAAGGAGTGTATCTGGTTTTTGAAGGGCTTGATACCTATGCAGATGTTTTCTTAAACGGTTCTTTGCTGTTGAAAGCAGATAATATGTTTGTGGGGTATCGGGTTCCTGTCAAGTCTGTTTTAAGAAAAGGAGAAAATAAGCTTGTAGTACGTTTCCGTTCGCCCATTCGGGAAGCGATGCCACAATGGGAGAGTAACGGGTTTGATTATCCGGCCGATAATGATCATTATCCACAGAAGCTAAGTATTTTTACTCGTAAGGCACCTTATTCCTATGGATGGGACTGGGGTATCCGTATGGTGACTTGTGGCATTTGGCGGCCGGTGTATCTGCAGTTTGCGAATCGGGCGGTAGTGGAAGATTATTTCGTGCACCAGCAGTCAGTCAGCGCCGAACGGGCAGAGGTAGACAATCGCTTAGAAATAAACAATATTAGCAATCGTACACAGCAGGCTGTGGTACGTGTGACGTACAGTTATACGGGTGAACCAGATAAGAACGTGGAGCAGACGGTGGAATTGCAGCCGGGGCTTAATCATATTTCTCTTCCTGTAACAGTGGAGCAGCCACATTTGTGGATGCCTAACGGTTGGGGAGAGCCTGCGCTGTATATGTTTGAGGCTTCAGTGTCGATAGACGGGCAGGTGGTGTCACTGAAGAGTCACCAGATTGGCCTGCGTTCGATACGTGTAGTGCAGGAGGAAGACAAGGACGGCCAGAGTTTTTACTTCGAAGTGAACGGGATGCCGATGTTTGCCAAAGGTACAAACCTGATTCCGTCGGATGCGTTGCTGCCACGTGTTACGCGCCAGCGCTACAGCCGTTTGTTGGAGGATGTGCAGTCGTCCAATATGAATATGGTGCGTGTGTGGGGTGGCGGTATCTATGAGGACGATACGTTCTTTGAGGAAGCCGACAGACGTGGCATCCTGGTGTGGCAGGACTTCATGTTTGCTTGCACCACTTATCCTCACGACCCGGCCTTTCTGCGTCGTGTAGAAGCGGAAGCGGAATATAACATCCGCCGCCTGCGCAACCATGCGTCACTGGCCATGTGGTGCGGCAATAATGAAATTTACGAAGGTATGCGCTACTGGGGATGGAAGGAGAAATATTCGCCCGAAGTCTATCAGCAGATGCAGGAAGGATATGATATACTTTTCCGTCAGCTTTTGCCACAGAAGGTGAAAGAATTTGATCCGGGTCGCTTCTACCTGGAAGGCTCGCCGCTGGAGGCCAACTGGGGCAGGCCGGAGAGCTGGAAGGTGGGCGACAGTCATAACTGGGGCACGTGGTACGGGCAGAAGCCTTTCGAGAGTTTAGATAAGGAGATTCCTCGCTTCATGAGCGAGTACGGCTTTCAGGCCTTTCCGGAGATGAAGGCCATCCGCACCTTTGCTTCGCCCGAGGATTATGAGCTGGAGTCGCCCGTGATGAACGCGCATCAGAAGAGCACGATAGGCAATGCCCTGATTAAGAAAACCATGAGCCTGTATTATCCGGTGCCGGAGAAGTTTGAAGACCTGGTGTACGTGGGGCTGGTATTGCAGGGCCACGGCATGCGCCGGGGCATGGTGGCGCATCGCCGCAATCGTCCGTACTGCATGGGCAGCCTGCCCTGGCAGCTGAACGACAGCTGGCCCGTGGTGTCGTGGTCGGCCATCGATTATTACGGTAACTGGAAGGCCATGCAGTATCACACGCGCCGTGCCTTTGCGCCCGTGCTGGTGGATGCCATCCGCGAGGGCGACAAGCTGCGCTTCTATGTGCTGTCCGACCGCCTGCAGACGGAGAAGGTGACGCTGCACCTGGCGCTGACGGACTTTCAGGGAAAGGTGATCCGCCGCCATCGGGTGGAAGGGGTGCTGCCGGTAAATGTTTCGGAGGTGTTCTTTGAGGAGGACTGGCAGAAGGCTTTCGAGGGCTGTGACACTACGGCTTCGTTCATCCGCATGACGCTCAGGGGCGCAGACGGGAGGGAGATGCTCTCGGACGAGGTGTTCTATCCGGTGCATCCCAAGGAGCAGCGTCTGCCGAAGGCTGAAATCTCCTGCCGCAAGGTGAAGAAGGGTGGGGCGGTGGAACTGACCCTGAAGTCGCGTGTGCTGGCGCGTGACGTGTTTGTGGAGGTGCCCTTGCAGGGGGCGCGTTTCTCCGACAATTTCTTCGACCTGCTGCCGGGCGAGACGAAGCGCATCACGGTGTCTTCGGCCGACGGTTCTCCGCTGGAAGACGTTTCCGTGGTGATTCACCAGCTGGCCGATGTGATGAAATAAAATCTAATTACTAATCTTTTATATGTATTGATTATGAGACCATTTTCAAAAATGAATTGTATGGGGCTGGCATTTGCCGGAATGCTGATGGCCTCGTGTACGGATAGTCCGACGGCTGTGGCCGACTATCAGGTTGTTCCTATGCCGCTGGAGATTACGGCGGCATCGCAGGGTTCGTTCCTCCTGAAGAGTGGAGAAACTATCTACTATACTGCCGGAAATGAAAAGATGAAGAAGAACGCCGAGTTCCTGGCGGCTTTTATCAAGGAACAGACCGGCATCGCGCTGAAAGTGGAGGAAGGTGAAAAGGAAGAGGGTATTGTTCTGAAACTGGGGCTGGAGGCCGGTTCTCCGGAGGCGTACCGGCTGAAGGTGGACGGGCGCAAGGTGGAGATTTCCGCTCCTTCGGAAGCGGGTGTGTTCTATGGCATCCAGACGCTCCGCAAGTCGGTGTCGGTGCATGAGGGGGCAGGGGCGGTGGAACTGCCGGCGGTGGAAATCAACGACTCGCCGCGCTTCGGCTACCGTGGCATGATGCTCGATGTGGGCCGCCACATGTTCAGCATGGATGAAATCAAGACGTACATCGACATGCTGGCCCTGCATAACATCAACCGCTTCCACTGGCATCTGTCGGAAGACCAGGGATGGCGCATCGAAATCAAGAAGTATCCCAGGCTGACGGAAATCGGCTCCAGACGCAGCGAGACGGTGATCGGACGTAACTCGGGCCGGTATGACGGCAAGCCTTACGGCGGTTTCTATACGCAGGAGCAGGCCCGGGAAATCGTGGCTTACGCGGCAGAACGCTATATCACGGTCATTCCGGAAATCGACCTTCCGGGTCACATGCAGGCGGCGCTGGCGGCTTATCCGGAACTGGGATGTACGGGCGGTCCGTATGAAGTGTGGCGCATGTGGGGTATTTCCGACAACGTGCTTTGTGCGGGTAACGACCGGACCATCCAGTTCATCAAGGATGTGCTGGCGGAAATCATCGACATCTTCCCGTCGGAATACATCCATGTGGGTGGCGACGAATGTCCGAAGGTGAAGTGGGAGGCTTGTCCGAAGTGTCAGGCACGTATCAAGGCGCTGGGCATCAAGGGCGACAGCAAGCACTCGAAGGAAGAGTACCTGCAGAGCTACGTGATACACGAGGCGGAGAAGTTCCTCACCGAGAACGGACGCAGCATGATTGGCTGGGATGAAATCCTGGAAGGCGGTCTGGCTCCGAATGCCACGGTGATGTCGTGGAGAGGGGAAGCCGGTGGCATTGAAGCGGCCCGTCAGCAGCACAATGTCATCATGACGCCGAACACGTACCTGTATTTCGACTATTATCAGGCAAAGGATACGGACAGTGAACCGCTGGCCATCGGCGGCTATCTGCCTATGGAACGGGTGTACAGCTACGAACCGATGCCGTCTGCCCTTTCTCCGGAAGAACAGAAGTTCATTACCGGTGTGCAGGCGAACCTCTGGACGGAATATATCCCGACCATGGCACAGGCACAGTACATGGTATTGCCGCGTATGGCTGCGCTTTGTGAAACGCAGTGGAGCGCTCCTGAAAAGAAGCAGGATTATCAGGGATTCCTGAAACGCACGGCTCGTCTGACCAGGATTTACCAGCTGAAGGGATGGAACTACGCGACGCATATCTTCGATGTGAATGTGCACATCGCTCCCAACACGGAAACGGGCAAGCTGGATGTAACGGCAAGCACCATCGACGATGCGCCTGTGTACTATACCCTCGACGGTACGGAGCCTACCACTGCTTCGTCCAGGTATGAAAACGGACTGACCATTGATGCGGCATGTGTGCTGCGTATGATGGCCGTGCGTCCGGAAGGCAATTCGCGCATTACGCGTGATAGCATGGCATTCAGCAAGTCTACGGCGAAACCTATCACCCTATTGCAGCCTATCAATAAGCCTTACGAGTTTAAGGGTGCCACTACGCTGGTAGACGGTATGACGGGCGACCGCAACTACAAGACCGGACGCTGGATTGCTTTCTACAAGAATGACATGGAGGCGGTGATTGATTTGAAGGAGGCTACTGAAATCAGTTCCATGACCCTGCGCACTTGTGTGGAAAAGGGCGACTGGACGTTTGATACCAGAGGCATCACCGTAGAAGTGTCGGACGACAACAAGACTTTCAAGAAAGTGGCTTCGGAAGCTTATCCGGCTATGAAGGAAACGGATGCCAACCAGATTTATACCCATACCCTGACATTTGACCCGGTAAAGACCCGTTACGTGAAGGTAACGGCCTTGTCCGAGCAGAATATCCCGGCATGGCACGGCGGCAAGGGCAATCCCGGATTCTTGTTTGTAGATGAAATCGTATTGAACTGACGGCTATGCGTAAACTGGTTTTTGCTACCAACAATGCCCATAAACTGGAGGAGATACGTGCCATTTTGGGAGATAAAGTGGAAGTGCTGAGTTTGAAAGACATCCGTTGTGAAGCCGATATTCCGGAAACGGCGGATACGCTGGAGGGAAATGCCGCGCTGAAGGCGGAATATATTCATGCGCATTATGGCATGGATTGCTTTGCCGACGATACCGGTCTGGAGGTGGAAGCGCTGGACGGGGCTCCCGGAGTGTATTCGGCACGTTATGCGGGCGGTGAAGGTCACGATTCGGAAGCCAACATGAAGAAGCTGCTGGCAGAACTGGAAGGAGAGGAGAACCGGAAGGCGCAGTTCCGCACGGCCATCTGCCTGATAGAAGGAGGAGAAAAGCATTTGTTCGAAGGCATTGTGAAGGGAGAAATCGTCCGGGAGAAAAAAGGAAGCTCCGGCTTCGGCTACGACCCGGTGTTCGTGCCGGAAGGCTATTCCGAGACTTTTGCGGAGATGGGGGCTGAAGAAAAGAACAGAATCAGTCACCGGGCAAGAGCCGTACAGAAGCTGTGTGACTATCTGAACAGTAAATAAAGCAGAATAAAGGCTGTGGATTATTTCTACAAATGTGCAGAAATTCCACAGCCTTTCTTTTTTTTAATCGTGTGTAACTTTCTTGTAATCAAATTTTTAAAAAATAAAGTATAAAAAGGCTGTTTTTGGCGTGTCAACAGACTTTTGCACAACAGCGTATCCTCAGCGGACTGGTTATCTCAGCGGAAGATCACGAGCCGCTTATCGGTGCTACGATTTCCGTACAGGGAAACGAAGCGCATGGGGTAGTGACCGACATTGATGGAAAGTATACATTGGAAGTGGGGCCGGATGACAAGATTCTGGTCGTGGCTTACCTGGGTATGAAAACTCAGTTGATAAAGGTTCCCAAGAAAGAACACCTGAACGTGGTGCTCCAGCCTGAAACCATGAACCTGGAAGAGGTGGTGGTGACGGGATACGGTAATTTCACCAAGTCTTCTTTTACGGGGTCTGCCAATACCCTGAAGGGAGACATGATGAAAGACATCCCCGTGATGAGCGTGGAGCAGAAACTGCAGGGAATGACCACGGGTGTGTCTATTACCAGCAGTTCCGGACAGCCGGGAGCCAATCAGAGTATCCGTATCCGTGGTATGGGCTCGTTCAATGCCTCTCAGGAACCGCTGTTCGTGATCGACGGGGTGCCGGTCACTTCCGGTAGCCTGAGTGCCGGAGGAGCCGATGCGGCCTACATGAACAACTCGAAGACCAATATCATGAGCACGCTGAATCCGGCCGATATTGAAAACATTACGATTATCAAGGATGCGGCGGC
>ULQW01017123.1_pt1 | contig 19118 bp, 16 predicted proteins | sample 1954921 | NCBI WGS metagenome assembly ULQW01 (sample SAMEA4835666, study PRJEB28245) | human gut metagenome | biome: gut microbiome; material: fecal sample | place: Denmark | collected 2008
TTCTCGGGCTTCCGCACGATACAGGGAGGAAAAAACAATGAACACTATCGCAGCATTGATAATGGGCGCGGCGGCCGCGGCGCTCGTCACCGCGTTGCTCGGGCTTGCCATAATTCCGTGGCTGAGAAAGCTCCATTTCGGGCAGACTATTCTTGAAATCGGTCCGAAGTGGCACGAGAAAAAGCAGGGCACGCCGACCATGGGCGGACTCATGTTTATCTTCGGCACAATAGCCGCAGTCGCGGTGACTGTTATTACCGATAAGCTCCTCGGCGGCGATATCGTCGACAGCAGCGCTACCGGCGCGTCGATAATCGAGCTTTATACGAAGTTCTACAGCGGCATTATCTTTGCTCTCAGCGTGGCGCTCATCGGTTTTGCCGATGACTATATAAAAGTCGTCAAAAAGCGCAACCTCGGTCTGACCGAGAAGCAGAAGACGGTGCTTCAGTCGCTCGTTATAATCGCTTATCTCGTCTCACTCTATATGGGCATGGGCAAGGAGCCCTATATGTTCATTCCGTTTGCCGGCAATGTTCGTATGGGCGTATTCTTCTGGATCTTCGGCTTTGTCGTTATCTATGCCGCGATAAATGCAGTCAATTTCACCGACGGCATTGACGGACTTTGCTCGAGCGTTACGATAACCTTCGGTCTTTCCATGTGCGTTATTGCTTATATGCATAAATTTTTCGGCGTCTCGCTCATGGCGAGCGTACTTATAGGCGGATGTGCGGGCTTCCTCGTCTGGAACCACAACCCCGCAAAGGTGTTCATGGGCGACACGGGCTCGATGTTCCTCGGCGGCATGGTCGTCGCTATCGCGTATGCGCTCAACTGTCCGCTTATTCTGCTCCTGACGGGCATAATATATGTTATAGAGGGCGCGTCCGACGTGCTCCAGATAGGCTATTTCAAGATAACTCACGGCAAGCGCATCTTCAAGATGGCTCCCATTCATCATCATTTCGAGATGAGCGGCTGGAGCGAGAAGAAGATAGTCGCAGTGTTTTCGATAGTCAACGCTGTCGGCGGAGCTGCGGCGATCGCGCTGATGTATTTCGGCGGCTACGCACTTTAAAAAACAAACGCAGACGAAAGGGGGATCGGGATGACGAAGACAAAAGGAAAAACAAAGAACACAAAGAGCGAAAAAACAAAAAGAGAGAGCGGGGAAATGTCTCCTGCAAAAAAGCTTTTTCGCCAGTATTATCCGTTCTATAAATATACCCCGAACGGTATAAAAAGGCTCGACAAGCGCGAAGTGCTGGCTTTCGGAAAGATAGACACAAGGTTCTTCCTGCTCGTCGTCATCCTGCTCGTCATCGGACTGATAGCTCTGTTCTCGGCGAGCTATATCAACGCCATAAACAAGTATGAAAATGAATATTACTATATAGGGCGTCAGCTGAAATATGTTTTGCTTGGCTTAACATTAATGTTCATTGCATCAAGAGTAAATTACAGAGTATATAAAGATATGTCGTTCTTTTTTATGACTGTCGCGTTTGGTTTTCTTGTGCTTGTGCTTTTTTTTCACGGTCCTGGTGATTTTAAACGTTGGCTTGTCATTGGAGGACACAATGTGTTTCAGCCGTCAGAACTTGCGAAGATTGCGCTGATAATGTACTGCGCGTGGAGCATGGACAGACGCAAAAAAGCCATATGCTCCGACTGGAAGATGATGTTCCTCTATATGACAGTCGTCGGCGTTATGTGCGGACTTATCGCGCTCGAAAAGCACGTCTCCGCTACAATACTCGTCGGACTGCTCGGCATAGCGATGACATATCTCGGCGGCATCGACCGCAAGTGGTACCCGCTCGTTATAGCCTGCATCGTCGGCGGCGCAGTGCTCATGGTCGTTTTCAGAGATAAAATGCCTGCCTATGCGGCGGAGCGAATAATCGCATGGCTCGACAAGAGCTATGACCCCGGCGACGCCCGCTGGCAGACAAACAACTCCCTCTATGCTATCGGCTCGGGCGGACTGTTCGGCGTCGGACTCGGCAATTCGCGCCAGAAGCACATGTATGTTTCCGAGCCGCAGAACGACTTCATTTTCGCGATATTCTGCGAAGAGATGGGTCTTGTCGGCGCACTCGTTGTTATCGTGCTGTTTGTGCTCCTTGTCAAGCGCGCTTTCGATATCGCCATGCGTACAAAAGACACTTTCGCGTCCCTGCTCGTCATGGGCATCGCGGTTCAGGTCGGTCTTCAGGCGGCGCTCAATATCGCGGTCGTCACCGACCTCATTCCCAACACCGGAATCAGCCTTCCGTTCTTCAGCTACGGCGGCACATCACTGTGCTTCTTGCTCATTGAAGTGGGCATGGTACTGAGCGTATCGCGAAGCGCAAAAATAGAAAAAATATAAAAACAACGGAGGAGTCAATATGCTCAAAGCAAAAAGAATTCTTATCGCCGCAGGCGGCACAGGCGGCCATATTAACCCGGCTCTTTCTGTTGCCGGATATATCCGTTCGCAGGATCCGACTGCCGAGATACTCTTCGTCGGCACTGCCGATAAAATGGAGGCGAAGCTCGTTCCCCAGGCGGGTTATCCGATAAAGATGATAGACATCAGCGGTTTCCGCCGCGACCTGAGCCCGGCGGGTATCGTTCATAACATAAAGACGGTTTTAAAGATGTTCAAATCGTCCTCGCAGGCGAAAAAGATAATCGAGGATTTCAAGCCCGAGTTTGCGATAGGCTTCGGCGGCTATGTCAGCGGACCCGTTATCAGAATGGCGGCGAAGCTCGGCGTGCCGACCGCTATCCACGAGCAGAACGCCTATCCCGGCGTGACGAACAAGACGCTCGCAAAGCAGGTCGACGCTGTTATGCTCACGAGCATGGCGGCGGAAAAATATCTCGAGCCGAAGAATCCGTGCGTGCTGACGGGACTTCCAGTGCGCGCCGAGTTCTTTACAGCGGATAAAGAACACAGCCGTCTCGAGCTGGGCGTTGACAGCCGTCCGCTCATTCTCTCCTCCGGCGGAAGCCTCGGCGCGGAGCCGATAAACAGAGCTATGGTCGAGCTGATAGCGGCGCGCGCTCCCAAGGGTGACTGCTGCTTCATCCACGCCACCGGACACAGCGGCACATGGGTCACGGACGAGCTCAAAAAGCGCGGAGTCGACCCGGACAAATTCGGGAATGTTACAATAAGAGAATACATAGACGATATGTCCCGCTGCATGGCGGCGTGCGACCTGTTCATCAACCGCGCCGGCGCATCGACTCTCTCGGAGATAGAGGCTCTCGGCAAGCCGTCGATACTCATCCCCTCGCCGTATGTCGCGGAGAATCATCAGTATCACAACGCGATGACCCTCGTCGAAAAGAACGCGGCGGTGGTTATCGAGGAGAAAAACCTGACGGGCGAAAAGCTGACCGAAGAGGTCGAGAAGCTTCTCGCGGACCGCGCAGGGCTCGATAAAATGGGCGAAAACGCCCGCGCAATGTGCGTCAGCGACGCGGCAAAACGCATATACGACTGCCTGTGCAAGGTGGTCGGGTAACAGAACAAATCATTTTCGCATATGATGGCACGCAGTTACTAATTGAGTTGCGCGGGGTGCGAAAATGGAAACGGTGAGGATCACAGGGAAAAACAGACTCTCGGGCGAGGTGCGCCTCCAGGGCGCAAAAAACAGCGCGCTGCCTATCTTGGCGGCTGCGGCGAGTGTTGACGGCGTTAGCGTTATTTATAATTGCCCGCGCCTTTCCGATGTTGACGCCGCGATAAAAATTCTGCGCTTTATCGGCTGCAAAGTCGAACGCGAGGGCGACACCGTTACAGTAGATGCGACAGATGTCAGCCGATGCGACGTGCCGCGCGAGCTCATGTGCGAGATGCGCTCGTCCGTTATATTTCTGGCGCCCCTGCTCGCAAGGCTCGGCATGGCGGAGATATCCGCGCCCGGCGGCTGCGAGATAGGACTGCGCCCGATTGATCTTCACCTGTCCTCCCTGCGCCTTATGGGCGCACAGATTGAGACCGAGGGCGGCGTGCTCTCTTGCAGATGCCCCGACGGTCTCCGCGGAGAAAAAATAACCCTCTCGTTCCCGAGCGTGGGCGCGACTGAAAATATACTTATCGCCGCGGCGTCCGCTGATGGCGAAACGGTTATACTCAATGCTGCGCGCGAGCCGGAGATAGCCGATCTTGCGGATTTTCTCTGCTCCTGCGGAGCACATATATCGGGTGCGGGCAGCGGCGAGATAACCGTCTGCGGCATGAAAAAGCTCCATTCCGCCGAGCACACGGTCATTCCGGATAGAATAATCGCCTCGACCTATATGGCTGCCGCGGCAGTGACCGGCGGCGATGTACGGATTTTAGATACCCGCGCCGAACATATAACTCCGGTCATCCCCGTGTTTGAGCAGGCGGGGTGCAAAGTTGACTGCGGCGAAAACAGCGTGCATATTTCGGCGCCCGTTCGCCTGCGCAGTGTACAGACCGTGCGGACGATGCCGTATCCGGGCTTCCCGACCGATTCCCAGGCGGCTGTCATGGCTATGCTCAGCGTGGCGCACGGCACGAGCGTTATGATAGAAAATATTTTTGAAAACAGATATCGCCATGTGCGCGAGCTCTGCCGACTCGGCGCGGATATAATGACCGAGGGCAAAGTCGCGGTGATAAAGGGCGTCGAGACGCTCACGGGCGCGTGCGTGTGCGCCGCCGACTTGAGAGCGGGCACGGCGCTTGCCGTCGCAGGACTTGCGGCGCAGGGCAGCACGACGATAGAAAATGTCTGTCTCATTGACAGGGGCTGGCAGGATATGGAAGAAAAGCTTCGTTCACTCGGGGCGGAGATCCGACGAGAAAGCTGAAAAGGGGTGTCCCGCATGGAAAACAAAAAAGCACAGCCGCAGAAAAATAAGACTCCGAAAAAGAAAAGACTGAGCAAAAAGGCGAGACGCCGCCGTCGCGTTAGAATAGCGATAGTGACTCTGCCTATTGTTATTGTCGTTCTTGCGGCAGTCGCGCTCATCGGCAGTGCAGTGCTGTTCCGCGTGGAGGGCTTTTCTCTGAGCGGAGAGGGCAGATATGACGGAGACGAGATAGTCAGTGCGTCCGGAATAGATATCGGCGACTGCCTGATGTGGATTAATCTCAACAAAGCCGAGGACAGGATAACGAAGAAGCTGCCGTATATTGAAACGGTGACAATAAAGCGCAAGCTGCCGCACACGGTCTCTATAGAATATAAGCAGGCGAAGGTGTTCTACGGCGTCTGCGTCGACGGCACATGGGCGTTGACCGATACGAAATACAAAGTTATCGAACTGCTCGATTCCGAGCCCGAGAATGTGTCGCAGAAAATAAAGTTCCCGAAAGCCAAAACTTTTGAACCCGGGAGCGTTCTTGCATTCGATGTAAAGGACGGCGAGGAGTCTCCGCTTGATACATACAAAAATCTGGTGGCTGAGGCTGAAAAGACCTCGCTTAAAGGCAAGATAACCGGCGCGGATGTGAGCGATCCCACCGCATTGACGCTTACATATGATGGCAGAATAACGATAAATCTCGGTGCTTTTGCCGATATTTCGGACAAGCTCAAGCTCGCGGCAGGCGCCGTCGAAAATGAAGACAGAGTCGACTCGAGCGAGTATGGCACTCTTGACGCCTCCATAACTGACGAGGCGTATTTCAGACCCGGAAATAAGAAGAGCGAAACGACGTCTGAAGAACGGACAACGGCGGAGATATCGCCAGAACAGGCGGTCGAATAGGACGGCAAATTTGTTTTGATTTTTTGCTTGTCTTTTCATTGAATATATGCTAAAATTAATCTATCTGAAAACTAACCGTTTTTTACATATCAGTTTGGGGGTTACAAAATGGCGTTTGAACTCGACAATGACTGCGAGATAACCACGCAGATAAAAGTTATAGGCGTCGGCGGCGGCGGCGGAAATGCCGTCAACCGCATGGTCGACAGCGGCGTGCTCGGCGCAGAGTTTATTGCTGTCAATACGGACAAGCAGATACTTACTCATTCCCGCGCAACGCACAAGATCCAGATCGGCGAGAAGCTGACAAAGGGTCAGGGCGCAGGCGGCAGACCTGAAATAGGCGAGAAATCGGCTGAAGAGAGCCGCGATGTTATCTCCGACGCGCTCAAGGGCACGGATATGATATTCATCACTGCCGGAATGGGCGGCGGAACGGGCACAGGCGCCGCTCCCGTAATTGCAAGAATCGCCAAGGATATGGGCATACTCACCGTCGGTGTTGTCACCCGTCCTTTCAAGTTTGAGGGCAGAAAGAAGCAGCTTCAGGCTCAAAAGGGTATAGAAAACCTTGCCGAGAATGTGGACAGCCTTATTGTCATACCCAACGAACAGCTCAAGGCGATGAACAACGGACAGAAGATGTCATTTGCCGAGGCTTTTGAGATGGCGGATGAGGTCCTGCTCCACGGCGTCAAGAGTATCTCCGAGCTTATAAAAGTCCCCGGCTTCGTCAACCTCGACTTCGCCGATGTCACTTCGATAATGAAGGACGCAGGCTATGCTCACATGGGCTTTGCCAAGGCCTCCGGCAAGGACAAGGCTACAGAGGCGGCAAAGGGCTCCATTTCCAGCCCGCTGCTTGAGACTTCGATCGCGGGCGCAAAGGGCGTTATTATCAGCTTCACCGCTGCTCCCGATGTTGACCTTGAGGATATCGAGGGCGCAGCCGAGCTCATCACCGAGCAGGCTCATCCCGATGCGGATATCACATGGGGCATCGCGTTCGACGAGAACATGGATGACGAGATGATGATAACCGTTATCGCAACCGGCTTTGAAGATAAGCCGAAGTCGGCGATGTATCCCACAGAGCAGCCCAAGGCGGAGGCTCCCGCAGTTCCGGCGGCGCAGACCGAGTATGTTCAGACGAGCATCACTCAGCCCGTGAAGCCCGAAGCTCCCGAAGAGCCGAAGAAGGAAGAAGCTCCTTATATCGCCAAAAGACCTGCTGAGATAAATCCCGATGACGAGTTCAGCATCATTCTTGACAGCTTCAACAGATAAAAATAAAACTGCACCGCTGAGCTTTTCGGCGGTGCTTTTTGTTGAATAATATTGACGGTTATATGCATTCGGTGTTATACTAACTGCGTTCCGTGCAATCGGCGCGTAAGGGTATATAGGAGATATGGTTTGGGGAACCGCCGGAGAGCTTCGTGCTTTCCGGCGGTTTCCCGTTTCTTTATTCTGCGGCAGATTCAACTACCTTTTTCGCTATCGATTCAAGCTGTTCAAAACTTTCGAGCGTGCCGAGCTCGCGGCGAAAAGCCGCCGCCCCATGTATGTCGCGAATGTACCACGACGAGTGCTTGCGCGCCTCGCGGATTCCGATATAGTCGCCCTTGTTTGCTATCAGCGCGCTGATATGCCGAAGCATTATGTCCATGCGCTCATCTACGGGCGGGTCAGGGAGAACAGTTCCGCTTTTTAGATATTCGCTTATCTGAGTGAATACCCACGGCCTGCCGAGCGCTCCGCGACCGACCATTATTCCGTCGCAGTCGGTTTTATCAAACATATCCGCAGCGCTCTTGCCGTCTACAATGTCGCCGTTTCCGATGACGGGTATGCTTTTCACACGCCTTTTAACTTCAGCTATCACTTCGAGATCGACGGGCGGCGCATACATCTGCTTGCGCGTTCTGCCGTGTACTGTTATCGCCGCCGCGCCTGCCTGCTCGCATAGCACGGCAAGCTCCGGCGCATTGATATTTTTCGCGTCCCAGCCGGCGCGCATCTTGACCGTTATCGGAACGGGGGAGACCTTCACGCACTGCGCGACTATCTCCGCGGCAAGCTCGGGACGCTTCATCAGCGCGCTGCCGCCGCCGTTTCCCGCAACCTTCGGTGCGGGACAGCCCATGTTTATATCAATGAAATCGGGCGAATATTTCATGCAGGTCTCAATGGCTTTTGCCATTATTTCTGGCACGTCGCCGAATATCTGGACACCCGCCGGGCGTTCGGCATCGCTCAGACTCAGCAGTTCGGAGGATTTACGGTCGTTCATGCTTATGCCCTTTGAGCTTGCCATCTCGCCGATGCAGCCTATTGCGCCGAACTCCATGCACAGCTCGCGCATGGATCTGTCCGCCACGCCCGCCATCGGGGCGAGCAGAGCGCCGCTCTTCAGTTTTTCAGCCGATAAATACAACTTGCCACCTCCGAAAGATACTCAGTAGATTTTAGCATAAAAACAGCGCGGTTGCAATGATTATAAAAATAAAGCCGCACAGTGGATACTGTACGGCTTTGAAAATCCGATATTGTTTTTATTTTTTGTCTGCGGAGACAGTTTCCTTTTCTTCTGTCTCTGCGCCGGGCTCGTTGAACTGCTTGAGGGACTCCATGGCGGCGGTAGCTTCTCTTGCGAGTTCCGCGGCCTCCATAGCCTTCTTCGCAGCCGCATCGACTGCCTGAGCGGCGAGCTGAGTCTTGTGACCCGCATCGGAAGCACCTGCGGCTTCTGCAGCCTTCGCCTCTGCGGAGAGCTTCTCTGCTTCTGCTTCGAGCTTGTCGGCCTCTTCCTTTGCCTTCATGGCGAGCTCGACCTTGTTGTTCGCGTCGATCTCTGCCATCATCTTTCTAATAGCGTGGGTGCTCATGCCCTGCTTGACATATTCGAAGTGTTCCTCAGACGGGATACCGCCGATGAACGTCTCGGTGTACTTGACCTTCACGCCGACCTTCGCGATAACGATGTTGATGACAAGCAGCGCGACGAGCGTTCCGAGGAACACATATGCGCCGAAGCCGACCGAACCGCTGAAAATATCTGGGAAGAACTTCGTGAGATCCTTTGCGAAAAAGTTGAAGCAGACTATCGAGACCGTCGCGAGCACAATCATGATGCTGTTGAGGGCGATGTTGCGGGGATTGCCGCGCTTCGAGCATGCCATCGTGAGCATAATGAGGCTGACGAGGATGAGCACTGCCGAAAGCAGGATCGTCACAAGCGATATGAAGTAGAGCAGGAAAGTGCTGCCGAAGAAGCTCGAGCCGATATACTTGAACAGCGCGTCAAAATCGAGCGCTGACACCGCATTGTATATCGTGATGGCATTGACCGACACTTTCTTCTCGAAGAACGGTCCCCAGAAGGACACATTCGCCAGCGGAAGCATGAGCGCTCCGATGGGAAGAAGGCTGAGCACGATTCTGATTATTGTCAGGGGAGATCCGATGAACGAAGCCTTGAGCCTGTCAAGCTTCTTCTGGAATACGGCGTGTTCGCTCTCGGCCTTGTCGGCATCCTCGAGCAGACGCTCCTCCATTCCGTAGTAGATAAGATTGATGCCGCAATGAGGGCAGATGGGGCGCCAGTCAGTCAGTTTGAGATGCGCGCCGCACTTGGGGCAGTTAGCCATATCGTTTCCTCCAAACAGATTTTGTTGCCGCGAAAAACCCCTCCGCGGCTTTGTTTGTGTACATTTCAATTGATTTTAACATAAAAAGAATGAGAAATCAAGAAGAATTATACAAAAACTATAAAAATGAACGGAAAAAATGAGCACAATGTGTGCATCAGATAAAAGCGCCGTCTATGCCTATCGTCTGCCCGGTTATGAAATCCGAACCGTTTCCCGCGAGAAAGAGCATGAGGCGCGCCACTTCTTCGGGCGTGCCGAAGCGTCCCATGGGAGATTCTTCTTTTAGAAGTTCGAGCGTCTCTTCGCCGAGGGAGGCGTTCATCTTCGTGTCGATAACGCCGGGGGCGATGCAGTTGACCTGAATGTTTGATGGCGCAAGCTCGCGCGCGAGAGCCTTTGTCAGCCCGATCAGAGCCGACTTTGCGGCGGAATAATGCACCTCGCACGACGCGCCGCACACGCCCCACATGGAGGAAACATTGATTATCTTTCCGCTCTTTTCGTGAACCATGTCGGGCAGAGCCGCCTGAATGCAGTTGAACGCGCCCTTAACCGTGACGCCCAGCATGCGGTCGAAATCCTGCTCGGTAATGTCGCAGAACATCTTCTGCTGAGCGATTCCGGCGTTGTTTATAAGAACGCCTATTCTGCCGAGCTCCCTGCGGACGAAGTCTGTCATTTCGTCCACTTCGCTTCTCACACTCACGTCGGCTTTGAAGCAGACCGCCCTACCATTTTCTTCGTTTATCTCGCGGCAGAGAGCGAGCGCCGCATTCTCAGAAGTGTGGTAGTTAATCAGCACGCCGAATCCGTCTTTTGCAAAGGCAAGAGCCGCCGCACGGCCTATGCCGCCGGCAGCTCCGGTTATTATCACATTTTTGTTATTTACGCTCATTTTGAAAACCCTGTGAACTGTCCGTTCGAGCCGTAGAGAGTGGATATATCAGTGTAGCCCGCGGGCACCTTGAACAGGCTCTCGTCGACCTTTGAGGAGAATTTGATGTTGTCGCAGACGAGCACACCCTGGCTGCTGAGAATTTCCATCTTGACGAGGTCGTCGCCGGAGAAATAGCATTTTATCGTGCTGTCGTTGCTCTTGTACTCTTCGCAGATATATTTCTTGCCGTCAGCCTTGACTTCCGAGGTCCTGACATATTCCATGCCCTCGAAGTCTATCGCCGAGAGGGAGCTCATAGCCTCGTTGACATCGCCTGCCTCGCCCGCGTCAACGGCGAGATACATCCTGCCCTCGGGGAATACCATATAGAACTTGTCGCCGTCCGAAATGAACGACATTGTCATTGATACGCCGTTGCCGACGGGAGCTTTCATGCTCATATAGGCTTTTTTGCCTGATTTGACCATCGTCAGGGGCACATTGACGGAGGCGCCCTGCATATTGGAGGAGCAGGTCGCGGTCATGGTGTAGGAATCGCGCTTTGAGTTCTTCTGGAAATAGGTGTAGAAGCGGGTCTTTTTGATGTCCTTCTTCGCGCCGTTGTCCTTTATCTCATGACCCTTCGGCATTGTCACGGGCTCGGTAGCCTCGGTGGTGCTCGCGGGGTTCGAAGAATCCGTAGTGTCAACTCCGTTGAGGGCGTTGATTATGTCCTCAAGGCTCGAAGTGGTGCCCTCCGTGGTGTCGGGTGCGGTGGTGTCCGAGCTGCCGTCCTTGTTTTTGCAGGCAGCAAAGCTCAGCATGAGCACAAGGCACATGAAAATACACAGAATAGCTTTTTTCATTTCTATCATCATTCCTTTAAGAATATTTGTTTTAACATCCTTTGCGCTTTTTGCGCCGTGATAATAGAATACATTATATCGCGAACAAAATCAAGGGTATCGCCCAAATATGAACGAACTAAGTACGGGCGCGCGGTTGACTTTTGACTGCGAAAAAAGTAAAATGACAGCAGGAATAACTTTTCGTCAGTCGTTATGATTATCGGAGGTGGACTCATGAATATAGATATATCTCTCATATTCGGCGATGCGGCGCGGTGGATAATGCCCGTGCTCGCGCTGCTTGTTGCGGCGTTCTGCGTGCCCTCTCTGCTAAAGGGCAATAAGAAGATCGGCGTCACCGGATATCTTGTCAACGAGGCGAACGGCGACCGCCTGCCGCTGTCCGGCTATGAAGTGTCGGTCGGGCGCAGCAAGGCGTGCGATATCGTCCTCGGATATAACACCGTCTCGCGTTTTCACGCCGTGCTTTCAAAGCATAAGAATGGCTGGCGCGTGACAGACACTCGTTCGAAAACCGGAACATATATCAACGCCGAGAAGATAGACAAGCCCCGCGCTCTTGCGGACGGGGACACGATAGTTTTCGGCAACGCGGTGTTCGTATTCGTCGAGAATGCGGCTATCGAGCCCGAGCAGGCTCCGGAAGAGCATGTTGAACAGGCGGACGGTGAACAGACCGCCCCCGCGGACGAGCACGCGGATTATATAGTCGACGAAAAGACCGGAAACGCATATAGAATAGACGGTCTTATAACCTGCATGATAGGCAGCGGAGACGATGTGCAGATAAAATTAAAACGGCAGAATGTCTCGGCTCATCACGCCATGCTCGTGTTCGATGACGGAACGGGCAAATGGAGCGTTACGGATATGGATTCGACATATGGCACTCTGCTCAACGGCAGACCCGTCAGACGCATGACTCAGCTCGATGACGGCGACACAATCAATATCTGCGGCAGTACGCTCACTTTCAGAACGACGGGAGGGGAGAGCGCATGAAAAAGACAATGAAGAGAACAAAATGGTGGCTCCCCGCGCTGATTCTGCTCACGGCGTTCCAGCTCATATCAATGGCGCAGGTCGTGTTCAACGACGACGGCTCGCTGAGCACGGAGTGTCTCATATTCTTCGGCGCATATCTCGCCGTCGAGTGGGTTTATTTCATCGCGATGTCGATAGCGAGAAAACGCGCAGACCCGGCGCTCGAAATGATAGCGTTCTTCCTGACGGGCATAGGACTTGTCACCGTTGCGGGCGCGAACAAAGATTTGGTCAAGACGCAGTTCGTCGCGGATATGCTCGGCATATTCTGCTTTGTCGCTCTGCTTTGGCTCATCTCGAATGTCGACCGCGCCATGGTGATGAGAACGCCCATGGCTGTGGCGGCAATAGGTCTGCTGGTTTTGACTCTTATCCTCGCGCGTAACATAAAGGGCGCGTTCAACTGGCTGAGTATCGGCGGAATGTCCATCCAGCCTTCAGAGTTCGTCAAGGTCGCGTTCGTCTTTGTCGGCGCGGCGACTCTCGATAAATTGCAGACCACTCGCTCGCTCACAAAATATATTATCTTCTGCGTCGTCTGCGTGGCGCTGCTGTTCTTAATGCGCGATCTCGGCGCGGCGCTGATATTCTTCTTTACGTTCATAGTCCTCGCGTTCATGCGCTCCGGCGACTTCCGCACGATAGTGCTCCTGTGCGTCGGCGCGGCGATGGCGGCGGGACTCGTTGTGCTGATACGCTCCGACTTTGTTATGGCTCGCTTTGCGACCTACCGCCATGTCTGGGACGATATGTACGGCAAGGGCTATCAGCAGACGCGCGTGCTCATCTACAGCGTCAGCGGCGGACTGCTCGGCGTCGGCATCGGCGACGGAAAGCTCAAAGAAGTCCCTGCGGCGACGGAAGATTTGGTATTCGGCATGATATGCGAGGAGTGGGGCATTATCATGGGCATCCTCGTCATCCTCTGCATAATGTTTATCGCGTTTCACAGCATCCGCTGCGCGAGCGGTTCGCGCTCGGCTTTCTATGCCATATCCGGCATAGCGGCGGGCTGCCTCCTGCTCTTCCAGACGGGACTCAATGTTTTCGGCGTCACCGATCTGCTGCCCCTTACGGGCGTCACCCTCCCGTTCATCAGCCGAGGCGGTTCGAGCGCGATATGCTGCTGGGCGCTGATAGCGTTTATCAAAGCGGCGGACAACCGCACCTGGATAGGCTCGAAATATTATCTCGATTCTGACTCGTAACCCGCGGAAAGGACTGATTGAATGAAAGGCATAGCAAAACGCTCAAAGCTCATGTTTGCGCTCGTGGCAATTTTTCTTGCGGGCGTCATAGTCCTCGCCGCAACATTCGGCATCAACGCCGAAACATGGGTGTTCAAGCGCGCCAACAAGCATATATATTCGTCGGGTCAGATAGTCGCGGCGGGCACGATATATGACCGCAACGGCAAGGTGCTGGCTCAGACGGTAGACGGCGAGAGAAAATATAACTCAAACAGCACCGTGCGCCGCGCCACCCTCCACGCGGTCGGCGACCTCGAGGGCTTTATCTCAACCGGAGCGCACAGCGCGTTCCGCGGCGAACTCACGGGCTACAGCTTCTTAAACGGTGTATACGACCTGAAGAGAAACGGAGCGGGCAACGACATAACCCTGACTATAGATGCCGACCTCTGCGTCACGGCGTATAACGCCTTGAACGGCAGAAAGGGCGCAGTCGGTGTATATAACTACAAGACTGGCGAGATTCTCTGCATGGTTTCGACCCCAACTTATGACCCGTATAATAAGCCTACCAATATCGACAGCGATACAACAGGAAAATACGAGGCAATATATCTCAACCGCTTCCTGTCAGGCGTGTTCACTCCCGGCTCGACTTTTAAAATCGTCACGGCGATTAGCGCGCTCGAAAATATACCCGATATAAATTCGCGCACATTTACCTGCACCGGTCAATATAAGACCTCTACCGGTATAGTCAAGTGTAATTCCGTCCACGGAAAGCTCAATTTCCAGCAGGCACTCAGCAAATCCTGCAACAGCACCTTCGCCTGCATCGCGGAGGAGCTCGGCAACGACGCGCTGACTAAGACCGCCGAGCAGGTCGGTTTCAACAAGCGCATTACAATAGACGGAATAAGCGTCACAAAGAGCTATTTCACTCTGAAAGATGCGGTCAGCGTCGACCGCGGCTGGGCGGGCATCGGTCAGTATCAGACCCTTGCGAATCCTTGCCAGATGCTCACTATGATGGGTGCGATAGCGAACGGCGGCAGCGCGCCTGCGCCGAAGCTACTCAAGAGCGACAGCACATTGAGCTCGCTGACTTCGCCGACGCTCAAATATCTCGACGAAAATATAGCGAACACCATCAAAGATATGCTCCGAAAGAATGTCACGACCCACTACGGCGAGGGCAAGTTCCCCGGGCTTCAGCTCGGCGGAAAGACCGGCACAGCGCAGGTCACGGACGGCGAGCCCCATTCATGGTTTGTCGCGTTCTCCGAGCGCGAGGATCTCCCGCTGGCGGTCGTCGTTGTTGTCGAACACGGCGGCGAGGGTATCAGTGCGGCGGCGCCCATAGCTAATAAAGTTATGCAGGCCGCGGCGAAAAAAGGCGTGAATTAAAAAAATAAAACTTCGGCGTCCACGCAGAGCTGCGCGGGCGCCGATTTGTGTTATTTTATAATACGGAAACGTTTTTTTGAATATACTTGACTTTTTGCAATTTATATTTTAAAATGAAATTGTCGAAATAAATTAACTATAAAATTTTAAGGGAGGCTTTCAAATGAAAAGAATCGTAAGTATGCTGCTGGCTCTGTTGCTGTGTGCTTCATTTGCCCTATGCGCAAGTGCCGAAACCTCAAAATACGGCGGGGTGGCGGCAGACGAAACCGTTTATGCCGAAGGAAAAGACATCGTAATCGGCGAAGTAATGGACTTGTGTGACGGATATACCTGCGCGGTTATTGAAAGCCGCGGCGAAAATGGGGAAGCCGAACCTTTGTCTATTACCGATAAAACAAAGACAAAAACATTTATCAACAATATCAGCGATAAAAACGGAAAGTTTATCTGCACTTTGCAGGTTGTCGTGAAAGGAATGTATTCTCCGACAGACAGAACTTCCGAAATAACAAGCCTGAATTACACATGCTCTGAGATTGATTCGAGCCTTATGTCGATTTCATATAACATAAGCGGAAATACTGCCGAGCTTAGGCTTTATTATTTAGGCGAATATATCGGAAATTTCAACTACAGAATATCTTATAACGGCAATATCGAGCAGAGCTGAAATTATCGGCTTCGGGGCTTTCTCTTTCGGGGAAGCCCCGATTTTTATTTTATCTCCACTCCCGTGTAATAGTGCTTGATTATCTCCTGCCAGTCGGAGCCTTGCCGCGCCATGTAGTCCGCGCCGTATTGGCTCATGCCGACCCCGTGACCGTAGCCGTGAACGGTAATTTTGAACTCGTCGTCCGTGCATTTTATCTCGAAGCAGGCGCTGCGGAGCCCCAGCTTTTCGCGCACCTGCGCGCCCGTGAATTCTTTTCCACCAATCACGGCGCAGGAAATATATCCGCTGTCCGTCTTTCTGACTTCGCCTATCCACTTTTTTGCTTCGCCGCCGAACTCCGCGCCCAAGCCGGCGAAAGCTTTTTTGAATTCATCTGCCGTCAGCGTCAGCGTCGATGAGTAGTCGGGCGAGAGCTTGTCGCCCGCGCTCGTGACGCTCTTTAAGTAGGGGACATCCTTGCCCCAGACCTCCTCCGCGCTGAAGGTCTGCCCGCAGCTTATCGCGTGAAACGCCGCAGTTATAGTCTCCCCGTCATAGGTTATCGTCTTGCCGAAAACGTCTTTGACAGCCTCTTCGATTTTCTTTTCATATGTCTCGTATTTGTCGCCCCATTTTTCCTTGCGCGCCGCCGCGTCCAAATATCCCTGATGCACTGCGCTGTCATCGGTTATGTCCGCGCCGTCGAGCGCGGGGTCGGGACTGGAACGCTTCTTGACCGCATATGTATAGCATACGGCGGCCTGGGCGCGCAGAGCCTGCGAATGATATGTCGGCGGCATCTCCGCCGCCACCGCGCCGACAACATATTCAAACATATCTATTTCGTTTATCTTCTTCGTCGAAGAGGAGAGCACGAGTATCGAATCTCCGTCATCTTGAATATTCGTTTTTGTGACTTCGTTGCCGCCTTTCTCCGGCGCTTTTGCGCCGCCCGTTGCGGCGAGCGGGCAGATAAGCAGAACGGCTATCAGAATGATGAATAAAAATCCTCTGTTTTTCATATTTTTTACCTCCCGAACCTCGGCAAACTTGACTTTTGCTGCCGTTTTGGTGTAAAATTGTACTCTGATACATTATTATATAAATTTATATACGGAGCGAGAAAGGAGTCGAACGCATGGCGAATTATATATCCTCTATCCCGCAGGATGCCCTTAACAGTTTATGCGGAGAAATAGACAAGTATAACAAGATAAATCCTGCGTATTTTGATCGTTTCCAGGTCAAGCGCGGCCTGAGAAATTCGGACGGCACCGGTGTTATGGCGGGGCTGACAAAGATATGCAGCGTTCAGGGATATTATGTCGAGGACGGCGAGCGTGTCCCGATAGACGGCAGACTTATATACCGCGGAATCGATGTTCGCGAGATAGTCAGCGGATGCGAGCAGGAGGGACGCTTCGGCTTTGAAGAGGTCGCGTGGCTGCTCCTTTTCGGCACCCTGCCCTCGAGAAGACGCCTTGAGATATTCAAAAGCGTTCTCGCCGAGAGCCGCGAGCTCCCCAACGAGTTCATCGAGGATATGATAATGAAAGCTCCCTCGCACAACATCATGAACAAGCTTTCGCGAAGCGTCCTCGCGCTCTATTCATATGACGAAAATCCGGACGATATCTCGATAGAAAACGTCCTTCGCCAGTCGATACAGCTGCTCGCGCAGATACCCATGATAATGAGCTACGCCTATCAGGTCAAGCGCCGCAACTTCTATCACGAGAGTATGTATCTCCACCCGGTCGACAAGACCCTCAGCACCGCCGAGTCAGTTCTCTATTCGATAAGAGCGGATAAAAAATTCACCCCGGAAGAGGCGCATATGCTCGATATCTGCCTCATGCTCCACGCCGAGCACGGCGGCGGAAACAACTCAACTTTCGCCACCCGCGTGCTGACTTCGAGCGGCACCGACACATATTCGGCTATCGCCGCGGGCATCGGCTCGCTCAAAGGACCTAAGCACGGCGGCGCGAACATAAAGGTCGCCGAGATGGTCGAATATATCAAGCAGGGTGTTGAGAATATTACCGACGCGGATCAGGTCGCCGAGTTCTTAAAGAAGATTCTCAAAAAAGAGGCGGGCGACGGCTCGGGACTCATCTACGGCATGGGTCACGCGGTCTACACTCTCTCCGATCCCCGCGCGGTTATTTTGAAATCGCACGCGCGCAAGTTCTCCGAGAACACCGAGTTTGAGGATGAGTTCAAGCTCCTTGAGCTTATCGAAACCCTCACTCCGCAGATTCTTGCCGAGCTGCGCGGAGACAAAAAAGTCATGTGCGCAAATGTCGATCTCTATTCCGGTCTTGTGTATAAACTGCTCGGCATCCCCGAGGATCTGTTCACCCCGCTGTTCACCGTCGCCCGCGTTGCAGGCTGGTCGGCGCACAGAATGGAAGAACTGATGACCGGCGGCAGAATAATCCGCCCGGCATATAAGAGCGTCTGCGCCCAGCGCAACTATGTAAAACTTGATGACAGACTCGATAATTATCCCGGCGAGCTCAGATATATCCCCAGCGACGAGCACGCCTAACAGACAAAAATAATTTTTAGGACTTGATACAATGCCGAAAGATAAAAAAGTTTCAATGCTTAAAATTATGATGATAGCCCTTGCTGCAGTTCTTTTGGTGCTGATTCCGGTGCGCTGCTATCAGTATGCATCCGGAGTGATTGAACCCACGACAGGGTTCTACAGCGGCAGTGACTGGAGCATCTGGCTGTCGTATATCCTGCTTGCCGTGTCTGCCGTTGCGTTTCTTGCAATTGCGATAGCGAGCAGAAAGAAGATATCTTATTCGACCGAAAAATTCGGCTCGACAGGGCTCGCGATAGCCGCGTTCATGTTCGCTCTGACGCTGATGATCGACGCTGTTTCGCAGTATAAGACAGTGTTCGCGACCGCTACCGACACCGCGCTCATGTACGGCACCGAGTCGGTTCAGTATCTCAAAACAGGTCTTGTCTCAAGGGGACTTGAGGGCTTCTGCGCCGTTGTTGCGGCGGTGTTCTTCGTCCTCTTCGGCTACGGTCACTTAAAGGGCAAGTCAAACGCCTCGGAGTCAAAGCTCATGGCGCTGTTCCCGGTGCTCTGGTGCATCTTCAGACTCATGCACAGATTTATGCGCACGATAAATTTCCTCAATGTTTCCGATCTTCTCTATGAGCTGTTTATGTGCGTGTTCCTTATGGCATTCTTAATGGCGTTTTCTCAGCTCAACTCAAAGGTCGGCGGCGATGGCTTCGACTGGAAGCTCGTTGGCTACGGACTGCCCGCAATGATGTTCTCTCTGATTTGCTTCCTGCCGAGATTCATAATAACCCTTGTCGGCAGGGACTATCTGCTCTGCAATCAGTCGCCCATAGAGTGGTGCGACCTCGGCGCGGCAGTGTTCATCTGCGCGCTGCTCCTGACCAGAGTCGGATTTGGCGAGAAAAACACCGAGACTGCCGAAACGGCTGAGAAAACAGAGAGCTGATGTTTTTAGATAATTTTCTCATCGCCGCCGAGCAGGTGGCGATACTGTATATTCTCGTCGCGGTCGGATTTATCGCCGACAGGACAAAGCTCTTCACGGAGAAGGCTGCGCGCCTGTGCACGGATCTGATGTTTTATATCATCACTCCCGCAAAGATAGTGCAGTCGTTCATTTC
>ULQW01004854.1_pt1 | contig 18881 bp, 16 predicted proteins | sample 1954921 | NCBI WGS metagenome assembly ULQW01 (sample SAMEA4835666, study PRJEB28245) | human gut metagenome | biome: gut microbiome; material: fecal sample | place: Denmark | collected 2008
ATCCAGAAAGTGACCGAACTGGTCAAGGAAGGATTAGGCAAGAACTTCAATGTAGATACCTTGTGCGCTTCGGTCAACATGAGCCGCACCAGCTTCTACAACAAGATTAAGGCTTTGACAGGCATAGCTCCGGCAGAATTTATTCGTAACATCCGAATGCAGGAGGCCGCCCTGATGTTGAAAAGCCAGCGCTATACGGTAGCCGAGGTGTCAGACAAAATGGGTTTCGCCGACCCCAAATACTTCACGGACACCTTTAAAAAATTTTATGGAGTGCCTCCTAGCATTTATATGAAAAAGAATTAAACACAACAACATGAATTTTTACATAAAAGCATTTCTCATCTTCTTCCGGATAGGACTATTCACCATAGGAGGAGGATATGCCATGGTTCCTTTGATAGAAGCCGACCTGGTAGACAAACGAAAGTGGGTGAAGAAAGAAGATTTTCTGGACTTGATGGCACTGGCACAAACCGTACCGGGAATCTTTGCCGTCAACATAGCCATCTTCATCGGATATAAATTGAAAGGATTCTGGGGAGCTTTCTGGATGGCACTTGGCACTGTACTCCCTTCCTTCCTGATTATTCTGGCCATAGCTTTGTTTTTCAGGCAATTCCAACATGTGGAAGCTGTGGAACATGTATTCAAGGGCATCCGTCCTGCGGTAGTGGCCTTGATTGCGGCTCCTACCTTCAAAATGGCGAAATCCGCCCGCATCAGCCGATACAACATCTGGATTCCTGTCGTCTCTGCGCTGCTGATATGGCTCATCGGTTTTTCTCCTATCTATGTCATTATCCTCAGCGGACTGGGAGGTTACCTGTACGGACGCTACCAAAAGAAATATAACTAAAAAATGGACAGACTATGGTATTATTATTATTGAAACTATTCTATACGTTTTTCAAAATAGGCTTATTCGGATTTGGCGGAGGTTACGCCATGATTTCCATGATACAAGGAGAGGTAGTCACCCGTTACGAATGGCTCAGTTCATCCGATTTTACGGACATCATCGCTATCAGCCAGATGACTCCCGGTCCTATCGGTATCAATTCTGCGACCTACGTGGGTTATACGGCTATGGTAAATGCCGGCTACTCGCATGCAGCCGGCATATTAGGCTCTACGGTAGCCACCTTCTCAGTGGTACTGCCCTCGTTTATACTCATGATATTTATCAGTCGTTTTTTCCTGAAATACCAACGCCATCCGGCAGTAGAAGCCGTGTTTAATGGGCTGCGTCCAGGAGTGGTCGGACTGCTTGCGGCAGCCGCTCTCGTATTGATGAACGGGGAAAACTTCGGAACAGACACGTATCAGGTTGTCATCAGTATCCTGCTTTTTATCGGGTGTTTCATTGCTTCCAACCGATACAAAGTAAATCCGATTCTGCTGATTGTATGCAGTGGTATTTTAGGGTACTTTATATACTAAAGTAGCTTTACTCTTCACTCTCCGGTAAAATGGACTGGGGAGTGGGGATAGAAAAGTCATTATCGGCAAACAAGGATGCCAACCCCGATACTTGTTTCAAACGAAGCAGTTCATCCTTATCCATACCTATATTTTTCATAATCCATTTATCCGACATGCCAGCCTGAGTCAATTCTGCCACGATATTCGTCATCAATCCGATGTCATGAGTACCTCGCGCACGATTATGACGGATGGTAGAGCCCATACGGTTGGACAAATCCTTGTCAATCACTACCACCGGAAGCATACCTTTCTCCCGCTCATAAATCCGCTGCGAAGTTTTCAATACCTGATAGCGGTGGAAACCATCTACAATAATATACTTGTCATTTTCCTTGTCATAATAGCATACACAAGGCATCGTGAAACCGTCTTCCCAGATAGACAATTCCAGCAGTTTCATTTCTGGAGGAGCCACTACATTCGGATTATAATTGTTGGCACACACCTTCTCCACCGGTACGGCTTTTACATGGTAAACCGGACTTGTTCTCTCTTCTATGTCCATATCTTTTTATATTGTTGTAAAATATAATCTTTCATCTTTTTCTCTTCCTTACTTACGGCAAACCCCATATATTTACAGGCATAATCATTACGCAGTATGCACAGACACATACGCTTGTAAGTGGGAATTTCTCTGAACTCTGCAATATCAATATCATCCAGATAATCCATCATCACTGGACGCTTGGTCGTCTTGTAGTTGCTCTTGTTTCTTACCGTTATCGGGATATTCATGCTTTCGAGTTTGGCTATGGTCTCATCACTCAGGCAGCCCCCTTTCGTTCTCCAGAACTTTATGCTGGTATGAAGCTTACTCAAATATCCCCTGCGGGTTTCCTCCGGGAGTGTGGAAAGCAGAAACTCCATGAACGATTTCCATGTATGCCCTTCCGGCAACTTGACAGAACCATACCCCATCGCATGTGTACCGCCATAAATGGCAGAGAAATTAACCCCGTTCACACGCCCAATCATTCGTCCCCAGGTATCCGGCTCAATCACCTTATACAAATGTAGACTTTCAATGGCTTCCCCAATGAACGGGCTGGCCACTCGCTGACGTTCCAGACTTACACCTGCGTAATAATAAAGATCATACAAACGATTGTAATCCCAGCCAAACTTTCCATTAGCAGTCCAGATATCCGTAGTTTTCCAGTCATAAATGGGATAAAGATTATACACATCATTGGCAATCTTCGAACTCCACTGATAGTTGTGATAAAGCTGCTGCTTCAAACCGCCATAAATGGTACGCCAGCGATTGTAACTTTCCTGTGTACGTATACCCACCAGACAAGCCGTACGGACAGCCTTTTTCTTTTCATGCAACCAGGCCGCAAAGCGCAACTGGAACTCATAATCCCACATATTCTCATGGAAGAAAGGAAAATCCTCTGCTTTCATGACACCTTCCGGCATCTTCCGCACCCATATATCACGAAGCGACTCGTCCCAAGGACGCCAGTAATGCTGATACATGGAAGTACAAGTCCGCACCTTAAAGGGTACACAAATCCGATAAACTTCAAGTACATCCTTATTCTGTTCCAAAAAGCGATTGACAAATGCAATGGTATGGTCATACTGCACTTCGTAATCCATAAAAAACACCCCAAGCTTTATGTTCAAATTGTTCCGGCGTATATAATCAATGCACAAATTAAGAAGTACGCCACTGTCCTTCCCTCCGGAAAATGATACATAAATGTTGTCAAATTCCTTGAAGAGCATAGTCAAACGTTCCTGTGTCAGTTCGTACACATTTTTTGACTTGTCATTTTTCTTCATACTTTTTTTTCATTTTAAGATACAAGCTCCACGCACGTTCTATTTCAAATCCTTGCGCCAGAAAAAAAGACTCATGCGGCTTTTGAACCACTGCCTCCAAAACTTTCTCCGCCCCCATGAACTCATTTATCACGGCCTCCAGCAAACTCAAGAAAACATCCTCGTCATTGTTGCTTACATAATAATTATTGATTACCGCAGACTTTTTCCTTACCTCAACCGGAAAAAATCCAACAACCTGCTCCTCAGAAGATGCGACAAACCAAACGAATGATTCACTGGTTTTAAAAGGATAATTATGATTATACTTAATAATCTCCGGATTCATCACCAATGGAGCTATGCAACTATATAATTCGGGAGATGTTCCGGCCATTTTCACTACAACTGCCATATTTATTACTTTTCTACTCAATACTTCAAGCAAAAGTAACAAATATCTTCCAGAAAATTTTATTTTCTGACAATTATATATTAGAGAGCAATGACTCAAAGCTTGAATAACAAGTGGTCCGTCCGTTTTCTGCTGTATAAAAAAGGCGGTCAGCCGCTTGCACTTCCAGCAAAGGCCATTTTCGTGGCGAAGAATAAGTGTCCAAACAAAAATAATGGCGGCGGTTCAACGCATTTTGTGCCCAATGGCGCAACACTTCATCGGCCGCTTTCAACACAATGGATTTCTCGCCCGACACTTCAGGAGAAAAACCTCCGTGCATCAAGTCAAACTTAATCTGAGGATGATTAGGGAACAGCATATCCATACGATCACCCAATATCATATCTTCTGTGACTCCACACTCCAGTCCCGCGTCCGAAGAAAGAAGCCAGAGACGGTCCGACAAGACCAACGCCTGCTCTATGTCATGCGTAGACAAAAGAATGGCCCTTTCTTCTTCTATGGCCAGACGATGCAAAAGATTCATGATTTCAATGCGGCTCACCACATCTAAAAAAGCCGTCGGTTCATCCAAAAGTATCAAAGGGCATTCCTGCACCAGTGCCTTGGCTATCATGACTTTCTGCCGCTCTCCATCAGAAAGTTCAGCCATGTAACACCGTGCCTTATGAGCTATCTCTACGGCTTGCAGCGCATGTTCCACCAGTTGTTTGTCAGCTTTGTTCAAACGCCCGAAAAATCCCGTATAAGGCTGACGCCCCAAAGCTACCAGTTCATATACAGTTAAACCTCCTGCTTGTGTACGGTCAGTCAATACCACCCCTATGGTCCTTGACAATTCACGTTCTGAATATGCAGACAAGGCACGTCCCAGCAATTTCAAACTTCCGGACAAAGAAGGCTGTGAAGCAGCCAGCGTACGGAGCAAAGTAGACTTTCCCGCTCCATTCGCTCCCAACAGACACGTCAGCTCTCCACGGAAAAGCTGGAAGTTCAGGCCGGAATGTATTTCCGTCCGCAGCTTGCCTGCCCGATAACCGATTGTCAGGTTATTCCCCTCTACGACTATTTCCGATTGACTCATCAGTTAAAATATTGAATTCGACGTTGGTTAATGATGACATAGATGATGACCGGTGCTCCCAAGATAGGAGTCACAGCATTCAGCGGTATCACCCCGGCTTCGCCAGGAAGCACACAAATCAAATTGCAGAACAGTGCCAATGCTCCTCCGGCAAGCAGCGTGACAGGCATCAACGAATTATGGTTGGAAGTTCCCAGCATCAAACGAGCCAGATGAGGAACAGCCAAGCCAATGAAGGATACAGGACCACAGAATGAAGTGGTTACAGCTGTCAGCAATCCGGTGGCCAGCAACAAGATATTACGTACCCTGCGGATGTTCACTCCCAGGTTCTCAGCATAACGCGGTCCCAGAAGCAAGGCATTCAAGGGCTTTATCAGCAAAACAGCCACTATCAGCCCGGCCACAGTCAACAACGAAAAAGCCGGAAGCTGCTCCAGGGAAACGCCGCCAAAGTTGCCCATTCCCCACACCATATACGAGTGAACTCCTTCTGCCGTAGCAAAGAAATTCAACAAAGAAATCAGTGAAGAAGTAATATAGCCAATCATGATACCGGCTATGAGCAGCATTACATTACTTTTTATCAAAGAGGATAAAAACAAGACCAAAGCCAACACAGCTACAGCCCCCAAAAATGCGCCTAATATGACAGAGAAAAATCCGGAAAGTGTAAACACACCTGTGGCAATGGTTCCTCCTCCGGCAAGCATCACAAGCGCTACTCCCAAACTGGCTCCTGAACTGATACCTAAAATGGAAGAATCGGCCAATGGGTTACTGAATACTGTCTGCAACATCAGTCCGGAAGCCGACAAGGCTGCTCCACAAAGCAAAGCCGTGATGCATTGAGGAAAACGCGATTCCCAAACGATAAACGTCCAGCTTGCCTTTTCAGCCTCTTCGCCGCTTAAAATACGCAGCACTTCCTGCGCCGGAATATTTACCGAACCTAAAAATAAATTGGCTACCACTAAAAGCACTATCAAAAGAGCCAGGGTGCCGAATACCACATAATGCTTTTTATCAGAATGTATCATTCCGCTAAATTACTAAAATATTTCGGTTCATAACCTTCCAGCAACTCGGGATGGAATATTTTTACCATATCTTTCAACAATATCTCCGGATGAAAAGGTGACTCCTCATAAAAAGGTATCCGATGGGTGTTGCATCCATAAATCCGACGTTCGCGGAATGCCTTGAAACGCGCATAAAGCGAATAATCCTTCTGAAGTTCCTTATAGGTCTTATCCCGTGGCTGATTGTATTTTATCAACCAGAAATCGGCATGCTCACCTTTGTCGAACACGGTTTCAAAAGCCATCGGCACAGAACCGCTGTTCGGCAGTTCTGCAAAAATATAATCTGCCCCGGCATCCGCATACAAGCGTCCCGTCGTGCTCTTCCCTCCGGCAATGTACCATGCAGAACCGTATTTCAAATCGCTCAATACCGTAGGACGGGAAGCAGCGTGGGCAGCCAAAGCTTTCACTGCCAGATACTCATTCTCTATCTGCGCAAAAAGTGAATCCCCCCTTTGTTCTTGTCCGACCAGCAATCCATAAAAGCGCAACCATTCCGCACGTCCTAACGGAGAAGTCTCCATATAATCCGCACATTCGATTACGGGCACTCCCAACTTGCCTACCCTTCCGTATCCTCCACTGTTTTCAAAAGGAGAAAGCATGATGGCATCCGGACGAAGGTCGATAATTTTCTCAATATCCGGATTCATTCCGTTTCCACAATCTACAATTTCTCCATTCCGGCATCCATCCTGTACCTCCGGCATCTTAAAATATTCCAGGTTACAGACTCCCTTGATACTTTTTACCTGTCCTAATTCTTTCAGTACACTTCCATGCACCACAGAATACACCACGGCCCGTTCCAACGGAACCCGTACAACAGTCCCTTCCGGCAAATTCTCAGGAACCGGCTGAGTCTTATCAGTCAACAGATAAGTATGCAATATTTTCAATGTATCCCATGGGTTACGGATAGAAACCATGGTATAATCAGGAAACTTTACCACAGACAAGTTGGTGGCATACCTCATTTTCAGGGTATCTCCTTCCTCCTGAACGGAAGAAGTCTTGCTTCCTCCACCGCAGGCAGAGAGAAGCAAGACTGTAATTACTATATGGGCAGATAGTAAAATTTGTTTCATAAAAATCAATCAATGAAAACCATTGTTTTAGGGTTCTGACCACCACAATCAAACTTTTCTACAAAGTTACCGTTACGGTCAAAACGATACATCGTACCATTTGAGTTCGAATAGAATGTCACTCCAATATAAATATCTCCCTTCTCATCATCCACACTCATCATGTACACACTTGATGTAGCCAGTTCTGCCGGTGCATTTTTCAGGAAAGAAGATGAATTTACCGTAGCAGTCTTAATATTATAAGAGAAGAATGTATTTGTAGTAGTAAACGTATTCCAATCAGTCTCCGAATTTACAAAATACACCATATCATCTCCTACGGTCATATTAGTTGCCACTCCCAATGAAGTCGATTTATTGCCATTCTTAGGATCAATCATTTGAGCAGAATATCCTTTGTCTGCATAATTTCCCCAGGAAATCAAGAAAATCTTTCCATCTTCTTCCAACACCTGATTAGGATTAAGGTCTACAGTCAAAGTAGTTTCCAACTGCATATTTGCAGCATTGATCACAAACAAATCTGTCTGATACTGATATCCCGCATCATTTTTCAAATAAGAATTAGCCACGTACAATTTACCATCGCATTCAGCAATACCTTCCAAATTGGCTCCTCCTTTAAATGTACCAACAACCTTCAAGGTATTTGCATCCAGTTTCGTCACTTGGCCACCATATTGTGTCATATAAATATACCCGTCATCAGCTGCCAAATAACGAGGATCTCCTTCTGATTCTGGAATTGCATAGCGCTGTTTCTCTACTCCAGCCGTATTCATCCGAACCAAATATCTTGAACCAGCAATAATTGCATAAAGGTCATTATTATATTCAATCATGGACTGACCTGTATCTCCTAATTTTGCCTGATTCTGAGTATAAAAAATATCTTTGATAAAATCCGCATTGCCATCCGGTGCATAAAAAGACAACGTCGCATTATTAGCCCCTTGAGTTCCCTCATTCAAAATAAATGCCCGATGAGAAGGAAGAGTAACCTTTGAGCCACTGTCATCAAACAAATCTTCATCCTCACTACAAGCTACCAATGACACGCCTAGCGTTGCCATACAGCATAAACTGAAAAATAAATTTCTAAATCGCATAAATATTTAAATTTAAAAATGAATAGTCGCTGCCAGTTTCCACGAACGTCCCGGCATAGGATAATATTTTATCACTTCATATTGTTCGTTCATGAAATTAATCATATCAGCCTGCACCCTCAAACGGCAAGACTTAAACAAAAACTCACGGGAAAGGGTCAGTGTCTGCTCCACATATCCGTCAATCTCATTCTCCGGAATATTCTGCGAGAAATAATATCTTTTTCCCACTCCAATCAGACTATACCCCAGCTTTACCCACGGTGTTTCCAGAACGACGGAACCGTTGCCGTTATGCTCCGGCGTATAAGGCAACTGGTCCTTATAGTTCTTGGCATCCGGGTCGGTCAGGTCGATTGCTTTTTGCCATGTGTAACTACCTGATATATATGTCTTAAACATATCACCCAAAGGAATACCCATAGAAAGAGTGACATCCGCTCCCCATATATGGGTTTTCCCATAATTCGCCATCCTCCACACATAGGTGGAAGGGAAAGCCACAATCTTATCCGTCACCTGATTGAAATATACATCTCCCGTAAATGTCAGATAGCTCCATACGGAGTTCTCTTTTGTCCCCCACGTGACGCCAAGGTTATATTCCTTTGCTTTTTCCGGACGGAGAGAACGGTTCCCCAGCCGGTAATAATACAAATCGTTGAAGGTGGGCGTGCGGAACGTACTTTTATACATTGCCCGCAAGAACAAATCCTGCTCACCCGGCAGCTTCCAGTTCAAGGAAAAAGAAGGCGACAGCTTTTTCAAATCGTCCGGTTTTTCTCCTGTTTCCACATGCTCCTTTGTATACGTATTGACCAAAGAGGCATCCAGCTGCACGCTGCCCCATTGATAGCGGGCACGCAAAGCCGTCAAAGAAGTCACACGGACAGGAAACGGACAATCCGGTAAATTGCTGTCCAGCGTGTTCACAGCCAAGTCCTGAGCCAGAGATACGGAAAAGCCATGGAAAGGCCGATACAGAACCGCTCCTGAAGCATAATATTCATGCTGGGTATAATGATCTGTGGAAACTCCCCCCTCATATTGTGCCCCCTTATCCTGGTATTTATTCCAGGCATAATTGTATTTAGCCAACACCTGCAATGACCATTTCTCAGATATTTTATCCTGATATTTTGCTTGTACGAAAGCATTCTTATCCCAAAGGCGTTCATTTGAAACGGGATTATACAAAATCACGGCTCCCGGTAAACCACGTTCTGACTGATAATAGTATGCCTTAACATTCAATTTTTTATCTTCCTTAAATTCATGAATAAGATTCCATTCTGTATGCCAGGAATCTACTTCAGAATTCGTTCTTTTCTCTGTCTGGGTATATTTCCCATTTTTCAGCAAAAAAGGATACTGTCCATCCGAACGTAAATAGTCTCCGTCAACAGACAAGACCGTCTTTTCGCCTAGCTGTTGTCCATATCGAAAATAGGGATTAACCAGTCCAAAAGAACCGCCTTTTACCTGAAACAACAATTGCCATTTTCTATCCTCCAGAAACTCGGGACGAGAAGTTTCAATATTCAAGACTCCAGCCGAAGCATACAGTCTGGCAGACTGAAGCATATCTTCATTCTGACCTACACTTAACGATAAAGATTCTACGTTGTCTAAAGAAAAACGCCCTATATCTATCTGTCCAGCCTGACAATTGCTTACCGCAACTCCATCATAACTAATTGCAGTATGGGCAGCTCCCATATTACGAACGGAAACTGTTTTCAATCCTCCCGTACCTCCATAATCACGCACATCAGTACCTGCAAAACGCCTTACTGCATCTGCCATATTCTGAATCCCCAAATCTTCCATCATGTCTTTTCCCAAACGTTGTACGGGAACAACTGAAGATATTTTATTCATCGTCTTCTTCCCACTCACCGTCACATCTGGAATCTGGTGCACCTTTCCTGTAATACTATCAGACTCTGCATGTTGGGCATAAATAATATCTACACCTGCAAACATGCAAAGACACATAGCTATAAAAAAGCGACAGCCGACAGTAATAGCCAGTTTCTTCAATCTTTTCATTCAAATTTTAATTGTAATTCTACATTACGCACGTTCTTGCCATCCTTTCCTCGAGAATGCAAGCATGACTTTGTTTTGCAGGTCTTCTGACTTACTCCCGTTTGTCTTGCCTTCCCATCTTCATTTAAAAGACAGTGGCCTTGCAGAGGGTAGACAAACGTAAATGTCTGGAGCTTACAGCAGCGGGACTGTCCGGGACTTTCACCCGATTCCCTTTTCATCCGTGATTTCGCCGAACCGGAAATCAATACGGAACAAAACATTGCAAATATACATTTTTCCTTGAAAACAAAAATAAATTCCCACAGAATTATAGCTTCATCCTACAAACAAGAATGAATTACCCTACATCTTTCTGGTTTTCTCTTTATATATTCCACAAAACGTAGAGAAGAATTCTCTGTTTCACAGTGTGGGATTTGTGTTCCACAGTGTGAAATATGTATCCCACACTGTGGTTTTTGTATTTCACAGTGTGAAACAGAGAATTTGTCGTGGAATTTTCCACTTTATGCAAGTACATAATGAAGAAATACCACAGAGGAGACAAAAAATTCACAAAAATCTTTACGAAAAGCATTTGCCAGCCAAACATTTTCTTACCTTCGGGCATTATAATACATATACAACATTCACATTACTTTATTTATTATTACATAATCATGATTTTTACAGCTGAAAACATCCTGATGGTCGGGTCTGTGCTTATCTTTTCCGGTATCCTCATCAGCAAGACCGGATACCGGTTCGGTATCCCTACCCTTTTACTGTTCCTGCTCGTGGGAATGGGCTTCGGAAGTGACGGACTCGGACTACAGTTCAACAGTGCTTCAGATGCGCAATTCATCGGAATGATGGCACTGAGCATCATCCTTTTCTCCGGAGGGATGGACACCAAATACTCCGATATAAAGCCGGTGCTCACGCCGGGTATCGTCCTTTCCACCGCCGGCGTGCTGCTGACCACCCTGCTGACCGGTGTTTTCATCTTCTATATCTCAAACTGGAACCAGACGAACATCAACCTGACGCTGATGTGTTCCTTGCTGCTTGCCGCCACCATGTCGTCCACCGATTCGGCCTCGGTGTTCAACCTTCTCCGCTCCCAGCGCATGAACCTGAAACAGAACCTGCGCCCCATGCTGGAACTGGAAAGCGGAAGCAACGACCCGGTGGCCTACATGCTGACCATCGTGCTGATTCAGGTGATTTCGAGCGGAAGCAGTCCCGATTTCCTGCTGATTATCAAGGACCTGCTCGTGCAGTTCTTCTTTGGAGGAGTAATCGGCTATGCTATGGGACGATTCAGCGTTTGGCTGATAAACCGTATCAACCTGTCCAATAGCTCGCTTTACTCAATCCTCTTGTTGAGCCTGGTATTCATTACCTTCACCATTACGGACCTGCTGAAAGGAAATGCCTATCTGGCTGTCTACATCATGGGAGTCATTCTTGGAAATACCCGACTGGCTTTCCGAAAAGAAATCAATACCTTTATGAGCGGACTGACCTGGCTGTTCCAGATTGTCATTTTCATCACCCTGGGACTGCTGGTCAACCCGCACGAAATGCTCGACATCACGGCTGTGGGCTTGCTCATCGGCGTGTTCATGATTCTCGTGGCACGTCCGCTCAGCGTATTCCTCTGCCTGCTTCCTTTCCGTAACATCACGAACAAAGGCAGGCTGTTCGTCTCGTGGGTGGGACTGAGAGGAGCTACTCCCATCATTTTTGCGACTTACCCGGTATTGGCTCAAATAGAGGGTTCACAGCAATTGTTCAACATTGTATTCTTCATCACCCTTCTTTCTTTGGTGATTCAGGGAATGACCATTACCAAGGCGGCTAAAATCCTGCAGCTGGACTTGCCCGCACCTAAAGAAGGAAATGAATTTGGAGTGGAACTGCCGGAAGAAATTGATACCCATCTGAATGACCTCACCCTGACAGCCGAAATGCTGGAAGACAAAAACAGACTGGCCGAAATGCAGATTCCGAAAGGAACATTGGTCATGCTCGTGAAACGTGGCAATGAGTTCCTCATTCCCAACGGACAAATGGAGTTGAAACCGGGAGACAAATTACTGCTTATATCAGAAAACAAAAACAAGTCGGCTGATTAATTCTCAGCCAACTTGTTTTTCAAATATTCATAAAAATCGTACTGCGCGCGCACATCGTCGTTACCTGGTTTTCTTTTAAAGATATTCCGCAACTGATTGTCTACCCAGCATGCCTTCCGGTTGGCCGACAGCTGAAGTTCCAGCATGTCTGTCAATTCCCGACGAAGTCTGCCATCGAGAATAGGAGTTACCGCCTCGATACGACGATACAGATTACGACGCATCCAGTCGGGCGAACCGATAAAAACCAACGGGTCACCTCCATTCCCAAAGTACCACACGCGGGCATGCTCCAAGAAACTGTCCACAATACGGGTAACCCGAATATTCCGACTAAACGATTTTCCCGGCACCAGGCAGCAGATTCCTCTTACAATCAAATCAATCTGTACCCCTGCCTCACTGGCACGATACAGCTCATCTATCATAGCCGTATCCTGCAAGGCATTCATCTTCAAAATAATCCGGCCTGTTTTTCCTTCTTTGACCAAATCGATTTCCCGCTGAATGAGGGCTTTCAATTCCGGAAGCAGATTGAACCGTGCTATCAACAGGCGTTTGAAACGAGGCTCTGCCACTTCCTTCCGCAAGACCTTAAACAGGGTACACATGTCATCCACTATCTGCTTGTTGCAGGTATACAAAGCTATGTCTGCATAAATCTTTGCCGTCTTCTCATTAAAATTACCCGTACTGACATACGCGTAGCTTCTTAACCGTTCTCCCTTGTCATTCTTCCGGAGAATCAATGCTACCTTGGCATGTACTTTCAGTCCCGGAATGCTGAATATAATGTCAATCCCTGCCTTCCGCATCAATTCGGCCGTAGCCAGGTTATTTTCCTCATCAAAGCGGGCTTTCAGCTCCACGAACACCGTGACATGCTTCCCGTTTCGTGCGGCAGCAATCAAGGCGTTAATCACTTCCGAATGTTCCGCCACACGATACTGCGTAATCATGATTTCACGACAAAATGGATCGTGAACGGCTTCATACAGAAAATGAATGAAATGTTCAAAACTGTGATACGGATAATAAAGCAGCATATCCCGTTTGGCTATCCGGCGATACATAAAGTGTTTTTCGTTCATCCCGGGCAAGAACATCGGCTGCGGCTTGACGATGGCCGGAATATCCGGATTCGGATTGGGAAGGGACGCCAAGTCTTCCAAATTCAGATGCTTGTCGCCCGGCACAAGCTCTTCCCGGTTGATTCCCAGCGCTTCTACCAGGGCATCCAGAAAATCATCCGGCATTTTCCGGTCATACACAAAACGGCAGATGGCCCCAATCTTACGTTTCTTCACCTTCTCCTTCAGTTTTTCCACCATGCTCTCTGCAGGTACATCATCTACAAACACATCGGCATCACGTGAAATCTTACAACAGTAACTGCACTCTACCTCGTAGCCGATAAACACTTCCTTCAAGTTTGCCTTAATTATATCCTCCAGAAACATGAGGTAATAGTTTCCCTCATGCGAAGGAAGCTGTACAAAACGGGGCACCTTACTATAAGGCATTTTTATAATATAATATTCCGGCTTCTCCTGCGCATCCTTCCATACCTTTACAGCCAGATACAAACGTCTGTCCCGCAAGAAAAAGCGTACGTTTTCCGGATCAATCTTCACCGGCTGAATGTAGGGAAACACTTCCTCCATAAAAAAGCGGTGTACAAATTCCTTATGAAAATCCTCCACCTCGCTTTTACTCTGATAAAACACCACATGATTGCGGCGCAATGCAGGAAGAATCTTTTCTTCATAGATACGTACACGATCTTCCAGCTGACGGTTCACGGTATCCGTAATCTGACGGATCAAGTCATGGGCCTCATCCACGGTCATGTCTTCACTCTTACCTCCAGATGCAACCGCCTTATGTTCTGCCACACGTACCTGGTAAAACTCTTCCAGGTTAGACGAATAAATAGCTATGAAATTGATTCTCTCGAACAAAGGAAGCATATCATCATCTGCCTCCAGTAATACGCGGTGATTAAATGACAACCAGCTTATATCGCGGTTGAAATAGTTATAGTGGCTTTCCATATACTGAAATCATTCAAGGTTTTTTCAAATGTAGTATCTTTGCCGGACAAAAGCAAAAGAAAAATGAAAAGAATCGGACTCTTATCTGATACCCATGCCTACTGGGACGAACGTTATCTGAAATATTTTGATACGTGTGATGAAATATGGCATGCCGGCGACATCGGTTCACTGGAAGTAGCCGAACGGTTGGCTGCATTCCGTCCGCTGCGGGCGGTCTACGGAAACATCGACGGACAAGACCTGCGCATACGCTTTCCGGAAATCAACCGTTTCCAGTTAGAAGGCACTGACGTACTCATCAAACACATCGGAGGCTATCCCGGGAAGTACGACCCTTCCATCCGAAAAACACTCATGACACAGCCTCCCAAGCTGTTTATCAGCGGTCATTCACACATTCTGAAAGTCAAATACGATTCCAGTCTGGGACTACTTCACATCAACCCGGGAGCGGCAGGGAAATATGGTTTTCACAAGGTACGGACCCTTGTACGATTCAGCATGGAAAACGGAAATTTCTCCGATCTGGAGGTGATTGAGCTGAATGATTAAAACAAAAAAATCTTGTCACATTCAAAAAACTTTCCGAAATTTGCACCCAAAATAAAACTCTATATGAAAACTTATTTAGTTACTGGAGCTGCCGGATTCATCGGAGCCAACTATATAAAATATATTTTAGGCAAACATGATGACGTCAAAATTGTCATCCTCGACGCATTGACGTATGCGGGAAATTTAGAAACTATTTCACAGGACATCGACAATGAACGCTGCTTCTTCGTAAAAGGAAATATCTGCGACCGTAACCTGGCCGACCAGCTATTTGCTGATTACAAATTTGATTACATCGTGAATTTCGCAGCCGAAAGTCATGTAGACCGCAGTATCGAAAATCCGCAATTATTCTTGCAGACCAACATCTTGGGAACCCAGAACCTGCTGGATGCAGCCCGTCGGGCTTGGGTCACCGGAAAGGATGAAAACGGATATCCAACCTGGAGAAAAGGTGTTCGCTTCCATCAGGTATCGACCGATGAAGTATACGGTTCTTTGGGTGCAGAAGGGTATTTCACAGAAAAAACTCCCCTCTGTCCGCACAGTCCATACAGTGCTTCAAAGACCAGTGCCGACCTGATTGTGATGGCTTACCGCGATACCTATAAAATGCCTGTAACTATCAGCCGCTGCTCCAACAACTACGGTCCTTATCACTTCCCCGAAAAGCTGATTCCGCTTATCATCAAGAATATTCTGGAAGGAAAACGCCTGCCTGTATACGGAGACGGTACCAATGTACGCGACTGGCTCTACGTGGAAGACCACTGCAAAGCCATCGACATGATTGTCCGCAACGGCAAGGACGGTGAGATTTATAATGTAGGAGGTCATAACGAAAAACAGAATATTGAAATCGTCAAACTGACCATTGCTACTATTCACCAGATAATGACCGAGCAGCCGGAATACCGGAGCATCCTTAAAAAGAAAGAGATGACTCCTGACGGACAAATCAGCATTGACTGGATTAATGATTCACTGATTACTTTTGTCAAGGACAGACTCGGACACGACCAGCGTTATGCCATTGACCCGACTAAAATTACCCGCGAACTCGGATGGACTCCAGAGACTAAATTTGAAGATGGTATCGTAAAAACCATCCGATGGTATCTTGACAACCAGAAATGGGTGAAAAACGTAACCAGCGGCGAATACCAGAACTACTACGAAAACATGTACAAGAATCGCTAAACAGCCTTTCTTTATATTACATAATAGAATGTCATTCCGGAAAGAGATTTCCAGAATGACATTTTTTATTTTCAGCATTTCCTTTTCACTTTATCAGTAAGTAAAAAGAAATAAAAAACATTTTGATAACTTATTTCTAAAATCGCTTGCACATTTACAAAATACACCTATCTTTGCAAGCAAATAAACATTTAAAGAAATTCACACATGAGTTACCTTATAAAACCAGTCGGCTATAAGCCGTTGCTTGACATGAAACAGACCGAACTGGGCATCAAGCAAATTAAAGAGTTTTTCCAGCAGAACCTCTCGTCCGAACTTCGTTTACGCCGTGTTACCGCTCCTTTGTTCGTTTTGAAAGGAATGGGAATCAACGACGACTTGAGCGGTACGGAACGCCCTGTCAGCTTCCCCATTAAAGACTTGGGAGACCAGCAGGCAGAAGTCGTTCACTCACTGGCCAAATGGAAACGCGTTACTCTGGCCGACTATCAGATTGAACCTGGCTACGGAATTTATACCGATATGAATGCCATACGTGCCGATGAAGAGTTGGGCAACATACATTCTCTTTATGTAGACCAGTGGGACTGGGAGCGAGTGATTACTCCGGAACAGCGTACCGTGGACTTCCTGAAAAGCATCGTGACCCGTATCTATGCTGCCATGCGCCGCACGGAATACATGATTTGTGAAATGTATCCGCAAATCAAGTCCTTCCTACCGCACGATGTACACTTCATTCATTCGGAAGACTTGTTGCAAATGTATCCTGACAAGACAGCCAAGGAACGTGAAAACCTGATTACAGAACGCTTTGGAGCCGTTTTCATTATCGGAATCGGAAACAAGCTGAGCAACGGACAACCGCATGACCTGCGTGCACCGGACTATGACGACTATACCACTGTAGACCCTAAAACAGGACTTCCCGGCTTGAACGGTGACTTACTGGTATGGAACGAAGTGCTGCAACGCGCACTGGAAATTTCTTCCATGGGTATCCGCGTGGACAAGGCTGCCATGCTCAAGCAACTGGAATTAGCCGGAAAAGAAGAACGCACCAAACTGTATTTCCACCAGCGTCTGCTAAACGACACGCTCCCTCTGACCATTGGAGGAGGTATCGGACAGTCACGCTTGTGTATGCTTTATCTGAAGAAGGCACATATCGGAGAAATCCAGGCCAGCATTTGGCCGGAAGACATGCGTGAGGAATGCGCACGACTGGGTATGCAACTTATCTGACAAACACATAATAAAGCACATTCAGCAAATACTATCAAATTAGCCAACTAATTCATACACAAAGCACTGTGAATTAGTTGGCATTTTTGTATCTTTAGATATTGTTCCGTTTGAAACACTTCGACGTTTTTCAAAGAAATGGAAGTTAAGGCGGAAAACGGATTTTTATGGAGGAAAATGATACAAGTTATTCGTTTAATCTTTATATTTGCCATATTCCATGCCGATAGTCCTCACCAGAAGAGGATGGGCGGGAAAAGACATATATGTTAAGAAAGCGTTTACTTTGACGCTTTGTCTTTGACACTTCGGAATCTCGCAAATTCATGAAACACCGTCAAAAGCAAAGCAACGGTAGATGCTTACGGGGTATGTAATGCTCCCTGGTCTCGCTTTGGGTTTTCTTAAGTGAGGAAGGATTGTTATACATATCGGCGTGGGCTTCTGCGTTGCTCGTTCTGACGGTGATGGGCAATGCGAGAGCCTCGAAGTGTGGGACGAGTGACAGGTACAGATTCCCGCGCTTTTTTATATGATTGTCTGGAAAAATATTGTTTAAATATGTCCGTGAGGGAGTCTGAGGACAATCAGGATCTGCTATGAAGATACGATTGTTTCTATTGCTTTCCCTGTTTGCAGGGATGCTCCGGGCGCAACAAGCGTGTGACAGCGTTCCGAAGATTGCTTATGAATGGTATCCTCACTATGTGACTTTTCTACCTGCCGACAGGGCAGATTCCGTGTTAGCTTATGCAAAGACCGACATTGTTCCGGTCGTCTATCAGGTGAACAAATATAAACTGAATACCAATGCGCAGATTGACAGCATTGTCCATCTGGTGAATAGGGTGAAGTGCGATTGTCGTGTGCGGCTGGCTTATGTGTGGATTGGCGGAAGCGCTTCCCCTGAAGGTCCTCTGCGCTGGAACCGGAAGTTAGGTGAATACCGTTCCAAAGCCTTGGCCGACTACCTGTTAGCTCATACGGAATTAGACTCTGCCGAATTGCGGGTGCAAAACTTAGGGGAAGATTGGGCTTCTGTAACCGAAGTGCTGCAAGAACAGCCGGCTTTCCCCTATCGTGACGACATTCTCCGGATCATCGCTACCGAGCCGGACACAGAGAAACGAAAAAGAGATATCCGTGACTTGGACGGTGGACGCACATGGACAGAACTGGTGCGCACTGTATTCCCTCCTTTCCGAAACTCGCGGATGGTTATCGTATGTCATGCGGAAGACATCCGGCCTGAACCTCCCCTTCCTGTATCTTTGCCGGAAATACCCATGGAGAATCCTGAATCTTTGCCAAAGCGTCACGTGGCTGTGGTGTTGCCGGAATCGGATACGCGCTTCTTTGCAGTAAAGACCAATACGTTGTTTTTGGCCGCGCTGGTGGCCAATGCAGGAGTGGAGGTAGAGTTGCGCCCACATTGGTCGTTGGATATTCCGGTATGGTATTCTCCCTACAACATCACTCCCCGGCGCAAGCTGCGTCTGCTGGCGGTGCAGCCTGAAGTACGCCGCTGGTTCAGCAAGGCAGGAGAAGGCCATTTCATCGGCCTGCATACTCATGTGATGGGTTTCAATGTGGCTGTC
>ULQW01044674.1_pt1 | contig 18439 bp, 9 predicted proteins | sample 1954921 | NCBI WGS metagenome assembly ULQW01 (sample SAMEA4835666, study PRJEB28245) | human gut metagenome | biome: gut microbiome; material: fecal sample | place: Denmark | collected 2008
TCTTTATCACGCTAACGTGGTAGCATGGTTACTAAATAAACTATTAAAGAGGTACTACAAATGAAAACATCAGAAATTATTGTATTTATCGTCTATCTGCTGTGCATGCTGGGTATCGGTATCTTCTTCTTCGTGAAAAACAGAAACGGCGGAGAAAAGACCTACTTCCTCGGCGGACGTGAGATGGGACCATGGGTTGCGGCGCTGTCAGCCGGAGCCTCAGACATGAGTGCATGGGTACTCATGGGACTTCCTACTTCTATCTATGCACTGGGCTTAGGTCAGGTATGGATTCCTGTAGGACTTGCAATCGGCTACACTATAAGCTGGCTGCTTGAAGCACCGAGACTGAGAAAATTCTCGATTGTAGCAAACGACTCAATCACCATTCCGCAGTATCTGACCAACAGATTCCTGTCCAAATCACTTGCACTGCAGGTAATATGTGCAATTGTGTTTTTGGTTGCATACACTATTTATGCGGCATCAAGCGTAAAGGCATGCGGTACTCTTTTCCACACTGTAATAGGAATGGATCCACAGATTGCCATGTATCTTGCAGCAGTTGTCATCGTAGGCTATACCTTCCTCGGCGGCTTCTCGGCTGTATGCTGGACCGATTTTTTCCAGGGCATGCTCGTGCTTGGTTCTATGTTTATAGCACCGATTTTTGCAGCATTTATGCTTGATACATCATCTATGTCATCACTCCCGGGCGGTTACTTAAATCCATTCTCAAGCTGGCAGGATATCGTGTCAGGACTGGCATGGGGACTTGGTTACTTTGGTATGCCACATATCATCATCAGATTCATGTCCATCAAATCTCAGAAGGATTTGAAAAAATCAGCAAAAATCGGAATCACATGGACTCTGCTTATTGTATTTTTTGCAACCTTAATCGGAGTAATCGGAAGACTTTTCCTTGGCTTTGACGAATCAATCAATGAAAACTCTCTTGTTTTCATCCAGATTGTAAGAAAGATTTTCCCGGGTGTTATCTCAGGTATACTCCTCTCAGCAGTGCTTGCCGCTTCCATGAGTACCGCAGACAGCCAGCTGCTTGCTGCTTCATCTGCTTTCTCGAGTGATGTGTACAAGCCTGTCATCAGAAAAGGTAAGGCAAGTGACAAAGAGATGATGTGGACCGGCCGTATTGTCGTTCTTGGAATCTCTGTTGCAGCACTCATCATCGCTTCAAACCCTAATGCCGGCTCTATCATGGCACTTGTTTCCAATGCATGGGGTATCTTTGGAGCTGCCTTTGGACCTGCAATCATGCTCAGCCTCTTCTGGAAGCGCTTTAACTTCAAGGGTGCTGTTGCCGGAATCATAACAGGTGCTGCCGTTGATATATTGTGGTATGCATTCCTCACATCAACCGGAATCTACGAGCTGCTGCCGGGATTTGTTTTAGGACTTATCGCAGCCGTTGTTGTGACACTTTGCACAAATGAGCCTTCAAAAGAGGTTTATGAGCTTTTCGATAAAGCCGAAAAGTTTGATGAATAATTAAAGTAATTAATCAGTAAAGCACATAAGTAAAACCGTCGTACCCTGCCATTTATGGCCCCGGTACGACGGTTTTATTTTTTTCTTATGCTTTATGTTGTGCTTTTAGAAGAGCTGCTTTAGTACCTGCATTGGTATTTACCTTTACAAAGGCAAATGTGCTGAAATGGTCTGTCTCAAATACAATTCCTTTAACTTCTACAGATGAAGCACTCGCTCTTTAATCTCCTGGGTTCTTCCCTGATTCCAGAACTGTGTGCCTATATAGCCGCATGTACGGCGGGCTACACTCATCTTGTTCTGGTCACGATTGCCACAGTGTGGGCACTCCCAGATAAGCTTGCCTGAGCCCTCTTCCTCTACGATTTTGATTTCTCCGTCGTAGCCGCATACCTGGCAATAGTCGCTCTTTGTATTCAGCTCTGCGTACATGATATTGTCGTAAATGTACTGCATTACTGAAAGCACTGCAGGGATATTGTCCTGCATGTTTGGTACCTCCACGTAGCTGATAGCGCCACCCGGAGACAGCTTCTGGAACTGAGACTCAAACTTTAGCTTGTCAAATGCATTAATCTTCTCTGTTACATGCACATGGTAGCTGTTTGTAATATAGTTCTTGTCGGTAACACCCTTGATGATACCAAAGCGCTTCTGTAAGCACTTAGCAAACTTATAGGTGGTAGACTCAAGCGGTGTGCCATATATACTGAAATCGATGTTTGACTCCTTTTTCCACTGCTCACACGCATCGTTTAAGCGCTGCATTACCTTAAGTGCAAACGGTGTGCCTTCCTTTGGCTCTGTGTGTGATACTCCCTTCATATAGCGCACACACTCACAAAGTCCTGCATAGCCGAGTGAGATTGTTGAGTATCCGTTAAATAATAATGGGTCTATCACCTCTCCCTTTTTCAGACGTGCAAGTGCTCCGTTCTGCCAGAGAATCGGTGCTACATCGGATTTGGTACCAAGAAGCCTCTTATGTCTGCACATAAGTGCTCTGTGACACAGCTCAAGTCTCTCATCAAGTATCTTCCAAAATTTTTCCTCATCCTTTTCTGATGAGCATGCCACATCAACGAGATTTAAGGTGACTACACCCTGGTTGAAACGACCATAGTATTTACGCTTGTTTGGATCAAAGTTCTTGGCATGTGCCACATTGCCTGCTGTCTGTGAGCATCTGTCCACTGTGAGGAATGAACGGCAGCCCATGCATGTATACACATCTCCGTCCTTAAGCTCCTTCATGACCTTCTCTGAAATATAATCAGGCACCATTCTCTTTGCAGAACACTGTGCCGCAAGCACTGTGAGATTCCAGTACTTTGAATCCTCTGTGATATTATCATCCTCAAGCACATATATGAGCTTAGGGAATGCCGGTGTGATATATACACCCTTTTCGTTCTTTACGCCCTTTATTCTCTGGTGCAGCATCTCCTCAATGATTGCGGCAAGATCTGCCTTTGTCTGCGGATCGGATACCTCATTCAGGTACATGAATACTGTGATAAACGGTGCCTGTCCGTTTGTAGTCATGAGCGTGATGACCTGATACTGAATCATCTGCACACCGCGGTTGATTTCTTCCTTGACACGAAGCTCTGCTACCTCGTTGATTTTTTCTTCATCTAAATCAAGGCCTACGCTCTCGAATTCCTTTTGCACCTGCTTTCTGAACTTCTCACGACTGACCTGTACAAATGGTGCCAGATGTGCAAGCGAGATACTCTGTCCACCATACTGTGAGCTGGCAATCTGTGCGATAGCCTGTGTAGCGATGTTGCAGGCTGTTGAAAAGCTCTTTGGTGTGTCAATCATAGTCTCACTGATTACTGTGCCGTTCTGAAGCATGTCCTCAAGGTTTACAAGACAGCAGTTGTGCATATGCTGTGCAAAATAATCTGCATCGTGGAAATGGATAAGCCCCTTCTCATGAGCCTCCACTATATCCTCAGGAAGCAGGAAACGGCGTGTGATATCCTTGCTCACCTCACCTGCCATGTAGTCACGCTGCACGCTGTTTACAGTAGGATTCTTGTTGGAGTTTTCCTGCTTTACCTCCTCGTTATTGCACTCAAGAAGGCTAAGAATCTGCTGGTCCGTAGAGTTTGACTTACGGACGATGGCTCTCTTATATCTGTAAGTAATGTAGTTTCTGGCTACGGTAAAGGCACGCTTGTTCATGAGCTGGTTCTCCACCATATCCTGTATCTCCTCAACGCTTGGAGAGCGCTTCATGTTCTCACATGCAGTCTCCACGTTGCTTGCAATTTCCTCAATCTGATCAGCAGTAAGCTTCTCATAGTCTAGCACTGAATCGTTTGCCTTTCTAATGGCAGCTACAATTTTAGCTGCATCAAATATGTCCTCACTGCCGCTTCGCTTGATGATTTTCATGTAAATTTCTCCTCTCTGTATACTATATTTCATATAATGTAGTGTACTATATATAGTATCGCCATTCAACACACATACTATATATATGCATTTTATCATGTGTAATGGCACAAAATATGCAGCTATAAATGAGATGTAATCATTAATTCATGTCACTGCCCTGCAATGTAAAGCGGGCTTTTTACCAAACAATTACGATATAGCTACATATAAAATGCCATATTATTTAATACAAATCTGTGCATCTGTCTTTTGATGACAATCTAAATTATACAAGATATTGTTGCTATGTCAATACGCTCAACAATATTTTGTAGCATTTTGACTTATTGCACAAAAAAAGCCACAATATTTATGCTACTTTTTCAACTCTGTAATTATTTTGTTACTTATTAAGCTTTTCCATATTGTCAATCACTCTGTCCAAAAAGCCGAGCATCATGTTAAACTCCTCCTTAGAAAAGCCTTCGTGCATGGCTTCCTCTATTACCATTATATTTTCCCTCACCCTGTTTTCGTGGTCCAGTGCTTTTTGCGTCAACTCAATCCTCTTAAGCCTTGCATCATTTTCCATAGGTGTGCGCACAATATAGCCGTTTTTCTCAAGACTTTTAAGCATATTTGTCACTGTGGCTCCTGACAGATGAAACTTTGCTTCGATATCCTTTTGAAATATATTTTGGTCCTGATTATCCATTATATATCCAATCATCATACCCTGGCTTCGCGGTATACATTCTGTTTTACTGCACCTTTTTCTGTCAAAATATCTGTCTATGCTCCTGCTGATGCGGTTTATCTTGTGTCCTAAGTATTTATCCGGTGTAAACTCCTTCATATCTGAAGTCCTTTCATAGATTTTTCTTGACAATAAAAAAAGTATATCTATAATATAGTTAGCACACTAACTAATTAAATGCAAGTATTTTTTTAGTTAACCACATTACCATAAATGTGGGAAGTTTGTTTTAATCAAATATGAAATATAAAAAGAAAGGACAAAACATATGTTAAAAACACTAGGTGCCCAAATAAAGGAATACAAATGGGCTTCGATTGCGACACCTGTTTTCATGCTGCTTGAGGTGGCTGTGGATACCATAATCCCTCTTCTCATGGCATCAATCATCGACAACGGTGTCAATATGGGCGACACAAGGCATATCTATATCATGGGTGTGTGGATGATTGTCGCAGCACTGTTTGGTCTTTTGACAGGATGTCTCGGTGCAAAATATGGTGCAAAGGCCGCCATGGGCTTTGGAAAGAATCTGCGTGCTGCAATGTTTCGCAATATCCAGACCTTTTCCTTTGCAAATATCGACAGATTCTCATCCGCGAGTCTTGTCACACGTATGACAACCGATGTGACCAACATCCAGAATGCTTACATGATGCTGCTTCGCATGGCTATGAGAGCCCCTGCGTCCATAATATGTGCGATGGCTATGACATTTTTCATCAGCCCTCGCCTTGCGACAATATACTTAATCGCTGTCATTGTGCTTGGAGCTTTACTGCTTTTCATCAGTAAGGCGGCCATGAAATACTTCGACAGAGCCTTCAGGCGCTATGATGACCTGAATGAAAGCGTACAGGAAAACGTATCCGCTATCCGCGTTGTAAAGGCATACGTCCGTGAGGATTATGAGAAGAAACGTTTTTCAAAGGCAGCACAGAATATCTACGACGTATTTGTGAAGGCAGAAAGCCTTGTGGTATACAACTCTCCGCTCATGCAGTTTACAGTGTATGCCTGCATCCTGTTAATAAGCTGGCTCGGAGCTCATATGGTGGTAAGCAGCTCTCTCACTACAGGTGATCTGATGGCTCTTCTCACCTATTGCATGAATATTCTGATGAACCTCATGATGCTCTCCATGGTTTTTGTAATGATTTCACTCTCACTCGCATCTGCAAGACGAATCAGCGAGGTATTAAATGAGCAGAGCACACTGCACAATCCAAAGGAACCGCTTTACGATGTGCCTGACGGAAGCATAAGCTTTAAGCATGTATCCTTCAGATATTCAGACACCGCTGAAACTCCGGTTCTGTCAGATATAAATCTAGACATAAAATCCGGTGAGACCATCGGCATCATAGGAGGAACCGGAAGCTCGAAATCTTCCCTTGTAAACCTGATAAGCCGTCTCTATGACACAGACACAGGCTCTGTAATCGTCGGGGGCCACGATGTGCGTGAATACGATATGGACACTCTCAGAAACAAGGTCGCTGTCGTGCTCCAGCAGAACGTGCTTTTCTCGGGCACCATACTCGAAAATCTGCGCTGGGGTGACAAAAACGCTACCACAGATGAGTGTATTGAGGCCTGCAAAATGGCATGCGCCGATGACTTTATCGAGTCCTTCCCTGACAAGTACAACACCTACATAGAGCAGGGCGGAACCAACGTATCCGGTGGCCAGAAGCAGCGTCTGTGTATCGCAAGAGCTCTACTTAAAAAGCCAAGGATACTCATACTCGATGACAGCACCTCGGCTGTGGATACAGCAACAGATTCAAAAATCCGTGCTGCCCTCGCAAAAACAATACCGGGAACCACTAAGCTCATCATCGCACAGCGTATCTCATCAGTCATGGATGCTGACCGTATCATCGTGATGAATGACGGAAAAGTGGACGGCTTTGACACTCACGAAAATCTGCTTAAAAATAATGAAATCTACCGCGATGTTTACGATTCCCAGACAAACGGCGGAGGAGACTTTGATGAAGGAGGTGCTGCCTGATGCCAGGACCACGAGGACCACGAGGTCCAAAACCCAAAATTAAAAATCCCGGTAAGCTTTTTGCGCGCCTCATGGGATTTATTTTCAAGAAATATTTACCGGCCTGCATAATTGTTGTGATATGTATCTTTGTCAGTGTACTTGCAAATGTGCAGGGAACCATGTTTACCAAAAATTTGATTGATGACTATATAGTACCACTGCTTAAGACAGGAAGTCCCGACTACGGACCACTCCTTGCAGCAATGGGAAGGGTCGCCGTATTCTACGGCATCGGCGTCATCAGTACGTTTGCATACAGCAAAATAATGATCTACGTATCACAGGGCACCATTAAGAACCTGCGTGTTGAGCTCTTTTCCCATATGCAGGATCTGCCAATCCGATACTTTGACTCACATGCGCACGGCGATATCATGTCAATTTATACAAACGATATCGATACACTCCGCCAGCTCATCAGCCAGAGTCTTCCGCAGATACTTAACAGTGCTATCACTGTTGTGAGCGTTTTTGTTTCAATGGTCATATTAAATATTCCGCTCACCATACTAACTATCGTGATGGTAATCGTAACAACAGTCGTGACAAAGAAATTTGCAGGCTTCTCCAGCCGCTATTTCCTTGCACAGCAGCGCGACCTCGGCAAGGTTAACGGCTTCATCGAGGAAATGCTCAACGGCCAGAAGGTAGTCAAGGTATTTACCCACGAGCAGGAAAATATTGAAGCCTTCGACAAAATAAACGATGAACTCTTTGAAAGCGCTTACAATGCCAACATGTACTCCAACATGCTCGGTCCTGTAAACGCACAGATTGGAAATCTAAGCTACGTGCTCTGCGCTCTTGCCGGCGGTGTTATGGCTCTTTCAGGCTTTGGCGGTCTGACCCTTGGTAAGCTTGCGAGCTTTCTGACCTTTAACAAGAGCTTTAACATGCCTATCTCGCAGGTCAGCCAGCAGTTCAACAGTATCATCATGGCACTTGCCGGATGCGACCGTATCTTCTCACTGCTCGATGAAGCGCCTGAGACTGACGAGGGCTATGTCACACTGGTAAATGCTAAGGAAGAAAACGGAAAACTCACTGAAACACCTGAGCACACCGGCTTATGGGCATGGAAGCATACTCATCAGGCTGACGGCTCTGTGGACTACAAAAAACTCGAGGGCGATGTGGTATTTGACGATGTGGATTTCGGATATGTGCCTGAGAAAATTGTACTGCACGATGTGGATCTTTTTGCAACACCCGGTCAGAAGATTGCCTTTGTCGGCACCACCGGAGCTGGAAAGACTACCATCACTAACCTTATCAACCGCTTCTACGATATAGCAGACGGCAAGATAAGATATGACGGCATCAATATAAACAAGATTAAAAAGGCTGATCTGCGCCACTCTCTTGGCATTGTTTTGCAGGATACCCATCTTTTCACAGCTACTGTCATGGAAAACATCCGCTACGGCAAGCTTGATGCCACAGATGATGAAGTATACGCAGCTGCCCGCCTGGCAAACGCCGATACGTTTATCCGCCAGCTTCCTGACGGCTACAATACTTTACTGACAGGTGACGGTGCAAACCTAAGCCAGGGCCAGCGACAGCTTCTAGCCATTGCGCGTGCCGCTATCGCCGATCCGCCTGTGCTCATCCTCGATGAGGCTACAAGCTCAATTGATACACGTACCGAGCGTATTGTTCAGGACGGCATGGATAAGCTCATGCATGGCCGTACTACATTTGTTATCGCACATAGGCTTTCTACTGTCAGAAACAGCGACTGCATTATGGTTTTGGAGCAGGGACGCATTATTGAAAGGGGAAGTCATGATGAGCTGATTTCAAAGAAGGGAAAGTATTATCAGCTTTATACAGGAAAGACTGCGTAATTCAGTGTCATGGCATGACTACGAAAACCGGGAGACCGGGAACGCAGCAGGGGGCACACCCTCATGTGCGCTAACGCTTTGCTGTTAAGATTCTGTACGAATTATGCTTATAGTGTTTCTATGCTTGACGAAACCGGCTTTTATGCGCCGTCCATGGCGCATAACACCTTGCCCAGCCATCCATGGCTGGGCATTTCTGTGTTTCATGTGCATAATTCTACAGTATCTAAACAGCTTCGCTAGTCGCTTACATGAGGGTGTGCCCCCTGCTGCGTTCCCGGTCTCCCGGTTTTCTTACGCTGTGACTAGATGTTCATTTGTGGTTAGCTAATATTTCTTTCATCTTTTTGCACTTCGGCCTAATACAATTCCACCATATCGCTTGGCATTCTCAGATCACCTCTAGGAGATAATGAAACAGTTCCCACCTTTGGTCCGTCAGGTATGCATGAACGCTTAAACTGCTGCTGCCTGAAACGCGTAAAGAATGTTTCCAGAGTCTTTTCTATTTCACCCTTACTTACATTTGCAAAAGCAATCTCTGCAAGTTTTAATATCCGATCCCGGCTTTCTCCATTACGCAGAAAATGATAAAGGAAGAAGTCATGAAGGTCATATTTGCCGATGCTCTCCTCTGTTTTCTGTGCTATGTTACCGTCTTTATCCGGCGGCAGTAGTTCAGGAGAAATAGGCAGGTCTGCTATTTCGCAAAGCACATTTTTCATTTCATCCGTTGACGCGCACTCGCTGGCATAAGCCTGTACAATGTATTTAACAAGTGTCTTTGGTACACTGCAGTTCACGGCATAATTGCTCATATGGTCACCGTTGTAGGTGCACCAGCCAAGTGCAAGCTCTGACATATCACCTGTACCGATTACAAGTCCGTCTACCATGTTTGCATAATCGAATAATACTTGCGTACGCTCTCTGGCCTGAATGTTTTCATATGTCACGTCAAAAACATCATCCGGATGTCCTATATCCTTCATGTGCTGTCTGCATGCAGCCTCAATATTAACTTCCACGGCTGTCACTCCAAATTCTTCCATAAGCCTGTCAGCAATTGTCTTTGTAGTAGATGTAGTTCCAAATCCTGGCATTGTAATACCATAGATATTTCTCTTCGGAATGCCAAGTGCTTCAAATGCATCACAGCATACCAAAAGTGCAAGTGTGCTGTCCAGACCGCCGGATATTCCAAGAACAACATTTTTTATTCCGGTGGATATGAGTCTCTGTTCCAGACCTTTTGCCTGAAGCGACAAAATCTCCATGCAGCGGTTTTTTCGGTTGTTTTTATCACTTGGTACAAACGGATACGGATTAACTTTCTTTGGCCATATTTGATAATCCTTCATCCGGTTTTCACCATTTAAAATTACTTTTATCACATCCGGCACATCAGCCCATGAATCGCTGTTGTATCTGTGGCGGTCATTCATGCAGCGATCAATATCTATCTCACTTATCACAAAACCAGAGCTCATCACATCATCTTCTGATACCTTTTTATTCATACGTTTTGAATAATCTGACGTCTCACCAGCTATTCTGCCATTATCAGCTATGATGCAGTGGCCGGAAAATACCAGATCCGTGCTGCTCTCTCCTGCACCGCTTGACGCATACACGTATCCGGCACGGCATCTTCCTGACTGCATCGCCACAAGACTGCGCCTGTATTCTCTTTTTCCGATTACGTCATTGCTTGCTGATGGATTTATAATGATATTTGCACCGGCTTTGCAAAGCTCCCCGCTCGGAGGCGCACTTACCCATAAATCTTCACAAATCTCAGTACCGACAATTGCGCCTCTCAGATCCTTGATAATAATATTCGGAGAAAAAGGTACTGTTGGCCTGTTTGCGACATAATTTAAAGTAATCTCATCTGATAATCTCTTGTCTGCGCTTGTAAACCAGCGTTTCTCATAAAATTCACAATAGTTGGGAATATATGTTTTTGGCACAATTCCAACAATTTCTCCGCTGTGTACATATGCAGCACAGTTGAAAAGTCTGCCAGCTTCATCTTCTATCGGCAGTCCCACGCATACAAGGATGCTTAAATCCTGCAATGCTGTTTTAATCCTGTCCAGTTCTTGCTGAGCCTGCGCGAGCAGTTCTTTTCTCAAAAACATGTCTGCACAGCTATATCCCGTAATACACAGCTCCGGAAAAACCACAAGCTGCACATCCTTTTTTGCAAGTGACTCTGCAATGTGTATGATATTGTCAGCATTGTTCACGCAGTCCCCGAGATAAATCTCAGGGGACGATGCGGCAACACGGTAAAATCCTGTATTCATGACATTTCCTCCTAGCGGTCATTTTTCATCCTGTAATCAATGCAGCGGTTTAAGTAATCCACATAATCCGGATTTTTGCACATCCCCTTGCCGGGTGTATCAGAAATCTTCGCTACATCCATACCATTGCATATTGTGGTTTTCATGACAATATTGAGTGCAGGAACATCTGTATCATTGCTTAAGTATGTGCCAATACCGAAAGCTACATTTGTTTCCTTGCAGAAATGTCTGTAGAGCTTGTCAGCACGCTCAAAATCAAGACTGTCGCTGAATAAAAGTGTCTTTGTTTTTGGGTCAATTCCAAGGCTCTTGTAATGAGCAATCATCTTTTCACCCCACTCATACGGGTCTCCGCTGTCATGACGCACTCCTGAGAAAAGTGTCGCATAGGTCAGCTGGAAATCACGCAGGAAACAGTCTGTTGTGATTGTGTCAGTAAGCGCAATACCGTTTAATACTCCATACTCCTTGATCCATGCATCGAGAGCATACCAGTTTGAATATGCCGGATTGTGCCTGTGATTGCCCTGTCCTGTGCACATAATCCACTCATGAGCCATGGTGCCTACAGGTGTAAGTCCGTACTTCTTTGCAAGATACACATTTGATGTGCCGACAAACTTTGATGAACTGTGCAGGGTGTCGTTTAAATGTGCGAACTTCTGCACTGCAAGCTCCTGCGCTTCAGCAGAAAGTCTTCTTCTGAGACCAAACTCTGAGAATGTACCCGCGTACCAGTGTCCGTTCTTTAAATTCTCATACTTTGCATCCAAACGCTTCTTAAAGCTGTCAAGCAGCTTATCATAGTCATATGCCATTCTGAAATACACTTCATTTACAATGGCAAGTGTCGGAATCTCATACATTGAAGTGTTAAGCCATGTTCCTTTTGCCTCGATAGACAAGCCACAAGGTGCATCTGTTCCTATCTCAAAATCCTCAAAACGCGGCTGCCAGAGACGAAGAAAATCAACATAAGAGCCTTTGATCCATTTGATATTGTCAAGATATGCAAGCTCATCCTCTGTAAACCGAAGCTTACAGAAAGCCTTAATCTGTTCTGTTATCTCCTGCACCATTTTCTGTGTAAAATGCACATCTTCATTTCTGCACTTGAATGTCCATGTGGTCTTGTAATCCGTAAACTGATGGAATATTGTCTGACCCATGCTGAATTTATACATATCAGTCTCTAAAAGACTTGTGATTATCTGGTTTAATTTCATAATATTCTCCTCCCATTTCTTACACTATTAGTATGTCAGAAACATTTTTAATAAATGGCTTTCTATATAATATTGACCTGAATCATTTTCATTGCTTCTATTGCTGTCTTATGACTTTCAGGCGTTACGCAGGCACAGGCATTTTCTATCACTGACACCTCTGCATCTTTACAGAACGTCTTTGCAATCGCTACGTTGCTGATTACGCATATTCCCGTGCAGAATCCGCAGAAATAAATCTCTGTATCGCTGTTGTCATATCCCGCAAGCAGTTCGCCAAGCTCTTTGCTGCCAAACGTCGGCTTGTCAATATAAGTCATATCATCACAGTCAACTCCACGCTCCTTCATTGCTGCTTTAAGACGAGCGTCTACTTCCCATCCGTTTGTCCCTTTAATACAGTGAGCTACCGGAAGCTTTCTTCCCTCCTGAGTATTCAGATAGTTTTCATCATGCGTATCCCTTGTGAATATCACGTCATCATATTTTCCTGACCTGATTTCATCTGCAATAACATTTGTTGCCACGTTACACTCCTTGTTTCCAAGAACTCCTGTAATAAAGTCATTCTGTGCATCCACTACTACTAAAATTTTCTTTGCCATAATCATTTCCTCCTACATCATATAATCATCATTTGTTGCATCCATAAGGATTTTTCCAAGCTGCTTTAAATCCTTCCACATCCATCGCGGAACCAGATCCCTGACTTTGTCATAATCTTTCTTATACAGCAAATCTCTGATCATTGTACTTGAAATCTCAATATCGCTTCTGCCAAGGTTTCTGATGGTCACATACTTTAAAATATCATCTGTAAACCAGTTTTCCGCAATCTTCGGGTCGTCGTTGTAATAGAATGTAAAGCTTTTCTCTCCAATTTCATTAGCTATGTTGTAATAGAAGAAAGAACCCCATTCCTTTACATATTGAGCTGCATCCTCCATGCTCCAGTCTGATAATGTCATAACCTTTACATCTGCACCGCTTAAATCCTCTTCCTGCAGTACGTTTTCAACAAGTCTTTTTCTGTATTCGATTGGAAACGGATTTCTCTTTGTATAGCTTTTGTTTGCACTGCCTATCACAACAAGCAGATTTTCGCACTCCGATGCGGCCTGTTTTATCATGTTCAGGTGTCCGTTATGGAATGGCTGTGCCCTTGTGAGTATCACACCGTTTTTATATTTCTTATGCACTTTAACCAGTTTACGTTCATCCATGTTAAGGTCAACATATCTGTACACAGCAGCCGGTTTTCTTCCGACAATAGGTCTCTGCGACCTGTCAAGTGAAACAAGCTGTCCTGCAATCTTCTCACGGAACACCTTTGGATGAACTTCCTTTCCTGAAAGAACCTCAAACACCTTAAGCAGGTCCGGAATGGTAAACTCACGCGGCACAAGGTTAAACATAATGCCTGTATACTCAGCCTTATTCCTTATCCTCATAAGTCCTTCCAGTATAATCTGGTCATGGTCAAAAGCAAGCTTTTCGTCTGATACGCTGACCGGAACAAAGTTTTCCACTGTGATTACACCATTTTTAAATTTCTCAGACTTGAGGGAGTATTCAATTTTAATCAAGTCGTTTGCAAACTCAAGTTTTTCATCTGCAAATTTCACATCGAACCATCTGGCATCCTTTGCGTCATCACCTGCAACGGCAGACTGCTCATATCCATATGGAAGCAGTGCAATATATGCAATATCAATAATTCTCATACGCGGGTCTCTGTCCGGCCGGCTCATGGTATAGAGCTGCTCAAGATAAATGTCTGTAAGACCTGTTTCCTCTTTAAGCTCCCTGCACGCTGCTTCATATGCTGATTCCTTTATGTTAATAAATCCGCCTGGAAGCGCCCATTTGTCTATCTCCGGATGAGCCTTTCTCTTTATCAGAAGCACCTGCATACAGCTTAAATCTTCCTTCATACGAAGCACCATCATGTCAACTGTAACCGATGGTCTGTCATAATCGCCCGGCTTATATTCTGCTAAAAACTCCCGTTCTGTTAATCCATTTACATCTACTTTATTCATGTGTTCAACTCCTATAATTACTTTCTGCGCCTCTTATATTCACTTTATGTACTTATTATAGTAACTTTTAGTAACTATGTCAAGTACTTTATAGAATTAATTATAATTTTTGCAAATTTATTATGCTTCCACAACCTGTCTGCAGGAGATGCTAATATATAAGCTCAAAAAAAGGGGATGTGAAAAAACTCGATTGAGTTTTTTCACATCCTCTTCCATTTTCTGTGTTTCATGTGCATAAATCTACAGTATCTAAACAGCTTCGCTATACATCAGGCAATTTCTTCGGAGTTACGCTTTATCTGGTTCACTATCTCCATTATCTGTTTTGCGGTACTCATATCATCTTTGAAAAGAGTTGTGATACTTCCAACTGATTTAAATGGTTCACCCATCAATACTTTATTATCTTCGATATTTCCATTTGCTACTATATAGTCCACTATCAGATTTACGAATCTCATCTGATTTATGTTCAAGCGCTCTTCTGACATAAAACAACTGAAGGCTTCGTTTACTGCCGCTCTATCTACACCGACTATTTTTCGTACTAATCTGCCTATCGGTGTCTCTCCGTATTCCTTTATATAATCTTCCTTTGAACCAAGCTCTGTCCACAGGATTCGTTCCAATTCCCTTAAATCCGTTTCTGTCAGCTTTTTGTTGTTTTTCAGCTTATACACTGACAATTTGTCACTATGCTCTTTCAGGTAAAATTCGACTTTTTTACGATAATTTTTCAAGTCATTTCCGCCATATAAAGGTTCACCCGGTGTACCATCTGTTATAGAGTCCGTGAAATTTGTATAGTATATTGGCCGTACCTGTCTGTCAAGGTACTGCAACAGACCTCTTAAAGCTTCTCTTACTGTATCAAGCTCTATTATAGTGACTTTATCCCAAAATTCATTTGTCTGGACCTTTTCGATAATCTCCTTTTTCTTTTCCACCTGTGGGATTGAGTATTTGGCAGACAGCTTTTCTGCGGTCTGAACCACTATATTCACCGGACTTTGTATGCTTTTGCTTTGCAACAGTCCAAGATCTATACTGTATACCAGATAGTCAAATCTTCGCGCCAGCTCATCTTCCTTTTTAGGCCTGATAAGAGGTGCAATATGCTCCCTGATATCCGAAATCTCTATTGTCTCCAGATTATCCCACGATGATGAAGCCCTGAAAAACTCTACATAACGCAGATGTCTTTTCACCATAAAGCTATCGTCATTTAAGCTAATTACATCTTCCTTTAAATCATCCACAAGACTTTTTCTGTAATCTGCGTATACCTCATCACTACTGTATACCGGTGCCTGAAGCTCTCTGACAATCTGGGCTTTTGTGTTATATATTTTCTCATTTAGTGATTCTGTTATGCCATTCTCCGCTCCATTTTTGTTCACGCGGAAATATTCAAAATTGTTACAGAAATCAAATATAAGAAATCTTTCTTTGTCCATACCCTCTCCAAGCAGATTAGGGCAAAGCCTGGTTCCCCTTCCAATCATCTGCCAGAACTTGGCATAGCTTTTTACCTTCTTAAAAAATACAAGATTCAAAATCTCCGGAATATCTATTCCTGTGTCGAGCATATCAACAGATACTGCTATCTGTGGCATTTTATCACTTGTGCTAAACTCATCTATCAATGAATCACTGTACTTTATACTATAATCTATCCGCTTTATGAAGTCTCCTCCATATTCCGGAAAAAGCTTATTGAAACGCTCGACTATTGCCTGCGCATGCAAAGAGTTTTTGGCAAAAATTATTGTCTTGCCAAGCTTGTCTCCACCCTCAATTTTTAAGCCCTTTTCCATAAGCTCTCTTAAAACCTTATCAATTGTATCCGCGTTAAAAAGCCATGTATTTACGGCCTCTCCTGATATATCATCACCTACAGTGTCATCATCAGAAAATGTATCCTCATACTCCTCTTTTTCCTCATCTGACAGCTCATCATAGTGAATACCGCTTTCCATTATTTTTGACTTATATTCCAGTGTAGAATAATTGACCAGATAGCCCTCTTCCACCGCTTTTTCAAGCTCATACGCAAATGTCGGAACTCCTCTTTCAAGGTCAAAGACTCCATATGTGTTTTTGTCGATTTCATTCTTTGGAGTGGCAGTCATACCAAGTAACATCGCATCAAAATACTCAAATATTTCCTGATATTTTTTGTAAATGCTGCGGTGTACTTCATCGCAGATTATGAGCTGAAAATGCCCCGGACTAAAGAGCCTCTCACCATATTTGTTTTTCCTCTCATCTATGGCATTCATCATCGTCGGATATGTAGAAAAAATCATCCTGCACGACTCAGGGTCATCTTTATTGTCAAGCAGATTACAGCATGATAAATCAGGAAGTAGATTCGTATAATTGTTTTTGGCCTGCTTCACAAGAGCTTTTCTGTCTGCGAGGAACAGAATATTTTTCACGTAATTGTGGCGCCTTAATACATCAACAATACTAATGCTCACTCTTGTCTTTCCTGAACCTGTGGCCTGCACTATAAGCATCTTACGGTGCTTATTTGTGATAGCATCACAGACTGCGGTTACAGCCTCTTTCTGATACGGTCTGTTGGTAATATCATCGCTTATCCGTATATTTTCAAGCGGAATCCTTGAAGTGCGTCCATCCATCTCAAGCTGCAGCTCTTCCTGTGTGAAAAAGCCTGAAACCTCACGCCTTGGATATCCCATATAATCATTCGTATAGAAAAATTCAAATCCATTTGTTATGAAAATAAGAGGGCGTCTATTGTATTTATTCTGCAAACAGTCAGCATACAGCTTCGCCTGCTGGCTTCCTACCATAGCATCCACAGAAGCCTTTTTAGCCTCCACTACAGCAAGTGGCAGATTATCCTTTCCCCAAAGAACATAATCCACATACCCTGTTCCTGTGCTGTTTGGCATTCCTGTAACCGGCTCCTCCTCCGTGACATTTCTGCCAATAACCCATCCTGCCTCCTTTAAGGCAACATCTATATATCTCTTGCGGGTTTCTGCCTCACTTATCGTATCTACATGGAACTCCCTTGTCTTTACATTCTGACTACGCTTCTTTGTCATCTGCTCGCGGAGCTCTTCATTCTCCTTCAATACGCTCTCGAGCTTTTTATCCTTACTGCTTAAGCCCTCATACAGCCTCATGAGCTCATCAGCCTTTATACGCTTTTCATTACCGCTTGCAAGAATCGACTCATCATATGTCTTCTCATCGTATTCCCTCGAATATGAATAATCAATCCAATCGCAAAACTCAAACAAATCACGAAGCGCTATTATTGCTTCATCCCTGCCTATATTGTTGTTGGTATGAACTGCAACATTTCCCAGATGAATGGTATATTTGAGCATTGGAAACAGCCTTGGCTCAATTATCCTTCTAAACGTTGGCTCATGAATAAGACTCGATACATTATCTCTGTACGGAAGCGAAAGCTCCGCGTCATATGAGAAAACAAACCTCACTGCAAGCTCAAGTGCACGCCTCGACAAAATGGCACAAGTGGCCGGTGAAATGGATAAACTTTTTTCTGCTTCAACTGCCTGCTTTGCAAAATCTGCGTATTCTTCTTTCTTTAAAAGGTAATCAAAATTAGTTTCCATGTAATCACCCCTTTTATCTTTCTACAAGCACTTTGCATCTCTTCCTGCAAAATGCAATTCCATAATACATGATATTCTGTCTGTCATTATTTAACAGATATTCCTGATATCTTCTATCCTTTATCTGTTTCAGAGCTTTTTCACAGGATTTTTCCATAGCTTTAAAATCTTTTGTGTATTTAAGCTCTGCAATAATTCCTTCATCCGGATCATCTGTCTCCACAATAATATCTGCAAAGCCCTCTCCTGCCTCAACATTTGACTTTACCAGCCAGTCCTCATTGCCACTCAAAATGCCAATAAGCAGATTATGATAGGAGCTTTCCTTTTCCTCATTTCTCGCTTTTGTGTCAAAAACGCTCACCGAATTGCTCAGCACCTTGTTTAAATACATTTCCATTATCTGTGTATTTCCATCTTTGAAAGCCTTCCAAAAGTCCTGCAACTGCTCGGTATTGGAAAATATTTTATTCCTGAACCACTCCTGTATCTGCAGCTTAAATACTTCTTTAATCTCCTTGTTCGGAATTACAAGGCTATATTTTTTGTCCTCACTTATCTTTGTATATGTCAGATAACCTGTTGTAAACAGAACACTCCATAGATTATCAATATTATTGTCTATTTCGTCATAGGTCATATCCAGACGGATTTGCTTGTCTATGGC
>ULQW01030164.1_pt1 | contig 18385 bp, 14 predicted proteins | sample 1954921 | NCBI WGS metagenome assembly ULQW01 (sample SAMEA4835666, study PRJEB28245) | human gut metagenome | biome: gut microbiome; material: fecal sample | place: Denmark | collected 2008
TGTGCCGCTCCTCCCCACAGCATCATGCTTCCTAACAGAAGCAAACCTTTACATCCAAATTTTCCCATATTAAATTCTATTTAGTAAAATTTAATGCAAAAATAAAACATCTATATCAAAGATGAAACAAAGAAGTCGGTTCTGTCAACTAAAACCCTTCTATTCAATACCAAACAAACGTTTTTTGCTACTATGTAGTCAAAAAACATTTTATTACAATTGGCAAAAACGTTCCATCATTTCCTTACGATACTTTTTGGAAACCTGAAGCTCATCCACATTGTTAAACGGAGGATACATCACGCACTGACACCCCTGTACCATCAGCAAATAATTCATATTGATAATATACGACTGATGAATTTGTACAAAAGCAGAATCATAAGCACATAAGTTTTCAGCTCTTGTATTCCGCTTTAAAGGTATAAAGGTGCCGTTCACCAAGGCTACCTCCCAAATCTTACGCTCGGACACATAACGGAAATATCCTATATCTGACACGCGCAACACACGCAAATCTCCCACAGGGGTTACTACCATGAATGATTTCTCATTCCCACGTCCTGTATCTGCCAGAAAATTAACCGGAGCTTTAATATTATCTTCTTCCTGCAAACGTCCCAGCACCACAGACAATTCTTCCGTATCAACAGGCTTCAACAGAAAATCAAAGGCATAACTACGCAAGGCATCTATCAGATACTTGTTATATGCGGTATAAAAAACAATATGCATATCCCAATTTTGCTGTTCATGCACTTTTATGGCCAAATCCATCCCTAACATGTCCGGAAGTTCTACATCCAGGAACAATAAATCAGGACGTTCTTTTTCAAGTAAACGAATTCCGGCCTTTCCATTACAGGCTATACCCTCTACTGAAATCCATGGATATTTCTTCAACTCAAAGCAAAGATTATCAATGGCAGTTTCTTCGTCATCTATAATGACTGTTCTTATTTTATCATTCATGTTTTTCTAGTTTTCTTTAATTGATATGAATAATTCAAAGGAATCACAAAGCGTACTTCACACCCCATTTCTTTTTCTTCCCCGACTAACACATTATTGATTTTCATTTGAATAGGGCGTGAGTTATATATGTTTAATAATTGAATAGTCTGTGTGATGACTTTCATTCCAGTGCCAGTTCCATGGTTTACGCTTACTTTCCGGTACCCTCCTCCATTATCAGATACCACAATTTCAACCTGATTATCAAGTAGCAGACCTACTTGTATGCGCAACAATCGTTTTCCTTCTTTTAATCTCAGTCCATGCTTTATGGCATTCTCTACAGGAATCTGCAGCAACATGGATGGAACTTTCACCGCCTTCAAATCTATCTTGCAGTCCAAATCCAGCTGGTAGTCAAAATCATTTCCCAAGGATTCCTTTTCCAGTCCCACATACGTATCCACAAACTCCAATTCATCTGCCAACGATACAGCCAGACAATCGGTCAGTTCCAGATTCCGGCGTATCAGTTTGGTCAATCCAATCAGATTCCGACTTTCCTCCTCTCCTTTATGAAGATTCATTTCACGATTCAACACATTAAAAATGAAATGGGGAGAAATCCGGTTTCGTACATTCTCCAGTCGCAAGGAAGTCATCGCATTTTGCATACGCCACTGTTCCCTGTCACGCAACCGTTTTCGATACAACACGATAACAGAAACCACAGCTGCCAACAAGAAACCTCCACCCACAATCATATACAGCCATTGATAGAGCTGAAGTACCTGATTTTCCTTTTCCCGAATAGAAATCTCCTTCTTCATCAAGGTACTGTCTTGTGTATACTTCAATTTAATTTCTGCAGCCCGCATCTTCACCCTTTCATTACGAATGGAGTCATCTATATGATGATTTTCTTCCAAAAAGTGATATGCACGTTCATAATCTCCCACCTTTTCGAAATAACGCTGCAAATAACGATTACGAACGTGAATCATATTGGGCTCTACATTCTCATATTTTACGGCATGCTTCAAACGTTCTCTGGCCAATGCTACGTTTCCCTGCTTCAATGCCAGTTCCATAAGCTGCGTATCAATACAGTACAAGGCTGTGGCATGATGAATAGAATCAAAGAATCCCCTACATTTTTGCAAATAGTAAGAAGCCGAATCCGTGCAATCCAACATCAGGAAAATTTCTCCTAGATTTATCATGGTCAGATTTCTCTCAAAAGTCATATCCGGATACTGGTTTACCACCTCCAGCGAGCGGCGGAAATACCCTAACGCCGTTTTATAATCTTGCCGATAATAATAAGAATTTCCCCTGTTGTTCAGATAAATATGTTTCTCAAAAGGGTGCATTTTATCATAATAGCGCGATGCCAAATCATAATAATAATCACACAGCGCAAAATCTCTTAATTCCATATTCACTTGAGCCAATCCATAATAAGCAGGGAATCGCTGCTCATCGGGCATATTCAGAGAATCGGAAATTGACAAGGAACGGTTATACCAGAAAGAACCTAAATCATAACGCCCCTGCTTCACAAACACATCTGCCAGATTCAGACAAATATCCGGAAGAGACTCTCTCTTTCCTCCCCGACCGGCATATTCAAAAGCTTTCTGAAAACAGAAACTGGCAGAATCTATCTGCGAAGTACGGACAAACAAATTCCCCCGGGCATTATAAATCAAAGCATACAGCTGATAAACATCTTTATTTTTCGCTGTTCTGTCGCAAAAAGCAGCAACCTTGTCGAGCAAATAAGATGCAGAATCAAGCTTAAAAGACAAAAAGTACCCTCTTACTTTCAAAAAAAGCAAGCGATAATACATCATACTGTCTTTTAACGATGGAAGCGCATTATCTACCATCCGGGAAACTTGTTCCGGAGAATCAACGGAGGCTTGCTCCATTTGCTGATAAAGCATTTCAAAAGAGTCTTTCGAGCTCTTTTTCTCCTGGCGCATACAACCCATCATAATGGGCAATACAAAACAAAAGCTCCATATACCCACTATAAAATATCTCATTTTTAAACTCATACCTCTACCCCTTATTCATAAAAACAAAAATACGTAAAACTATTTAGGAGACCAAACAACTCATTTTTTTTTCATTGAAGCCTCAAAAAGAGTTTTACGGATAGACAAAACACCGACATAAATATACGTTTTTTATTCCAATTAATCTATGACAAATGTCCGATAAATTACTTAATTCTTACCTGAATTCCCCCGCGTTTGCTGAGAAATATGTACATTTGCAGTAGAATCAAGAACTATTATACGCAAATGAACGGTAAATCCTCTTACGAATTGCCCGACTTATCCTGCTCCATGGGAGCACATTTAGGCATTCAGTTCCTCGAAATGGAAGAGGGATATGTGAAAGCACAAATGCCGGTAGATGAAAGAACTTGCCAGCCATTTGGCATACTTAACGGAGGAGCGTCTCTGGCTCTTGCAGAAATCGTAGCCGGACATGGCTCCATTCCATTGTGCAGTGCAAATGAAATGCCTTGCGGCATCCAGGTAAGTGCCAACCACCTCCAGATGGTTCCGAAAGGAGAATTTGTAATTGCCACTGGACGCCTCATCCACCGCGGACGCACATCTCACCTGTGGAATGTAGACATCACCAATCAGGAAGGAAAGTTAATTTCCACCGCACGCATTGTCAATCAAATAGTCAAAAAACGGCCATGAATACACCGGAAACCATATATCATCAGCTCCTTGATTCATTTACCAGCAGCCATGTCTGCTTTGCATTATACCGTCTTCCCTGGACAGACGAACCTATTCTCATCATGCAGGAAGAGGGAGAGCCTGAATATATCCACAGTCTGAATGAGCTGAACCAGAAAAAAGGATTTCTTCTTTCTCCGTTTCAGTTTACTCCAGCGCATCCGGCTGTACTCATCCGCCCGGACATACAAGCATACGACTGGGAAGAAATTAAATCTGCCTTACAAGGATGGACGACACGCCACCCGCAACAAGCCAATCCGTCTCATTCTATAGCAGCATCCACAGATTCGCATGCGACTTCCGAAAAAGAAGAAAAAGACTTATACACTGAAACTTTCAGCCGCTTCATCCTGCCACTCAAGGAGAAGCAGTTCCGGAAACTTGTGCTGTCCCGCAGTACAACTCACACGCTGAATGAGCAGTTTTCTCCGCTATCGGCTTTCATACAGGCCTGCAACAGCTATCCTCGCATGATGATTTCGCTATGTCACACTCCTTCCACCGGTACGTGGATAGGCAGCACACCTGAAATTATCCTCAGCGGACACGAAAAGGACTGGCACACAGTGGCACTGGCAGGAACTATGCCCATGCAAGGAGAAGTTATGCCCACCGAATGGAGCAAAAAGAACAAAGAAGAGCAAGCTTTTGTAGGAGACTATATCCGCAAAGCTATCAAGAAATTCGGCAGCAAAATCACAGAAAAGGGACCATACACAGCCCGTGCCGGCCAGTTGGTTCATCTGAAAACCGATTTCCATTTCTGCCTGAAAGATACGGCTCATTTAGGCGATGTACTGCAAGAATTACATCCCACCCCGGCAGTATGCGGCTTACCAAAAAAGGAAGCCTACCAGTTCATCCTACAAACGGAGCCTCACAACCGCCTTTTCTATTCCGGCATCATCGGATGGATAGATCCGGAAGGAGACACTACCCTCTATGTCAACCTGCGGTGCATGCATATTGAAGGAAAAACCGCTACGTTATATGCCGGAGGAGGTATCCTTCCTGAATCCACAGCTGATACCGAATGGGAAGAAACGCAGCAAAAAATGAATACCATGCGAAATATCCTGTAAATCTAACATATTTAGAAATCATGTATACTGACAAAAAAAATATACTTCAGCTTGTAGCTCTGCTAAAAGCGCACCGGATACAAAAAATCGTGCTCTGCCCCGGAAGCCGGAACATTCCTATCGTACAAACGCTGGTCAATATTCCGGAATTTACCTGCTATCCTGTCACAGACGAACGAAGTGCTGGTTTTTTTGCCTTGGGACTGGCACTGAACGGAGGTAGTCCGGCTGCCATCTGCTGCACATCAGGTACAGCCTTACTTAACATCCACCCGGCCGTAGCTGAAGCGTTCTACCAGCAGGTGCCGCTTGTCGTCATTTCGGCCGACCGCCCTGCCGCATGGATTGGACAAATGGACGGACAGACACTCCCTCAGCCTGGCGTATTCGGAAACTTGGTGAAAAAATCTGTCAACCTGCCGGAAGTACAGAGTGAAGAAGACGAATGGTACTGCAACCGCCTCATCAATGAAGCACTCATGGAACTTGACCATCACGGGAAAGGACCTGTACACATCAATGTACCTATCAGTGAACCGTTTTTCAAGCTACCGGTCACGGAACTTCCCGAAGCACGCGTCATTACCCGCTACCAGGGACTGAACGTGTACAACAAGGATTACCAGCCACTCATCGACCGCTTGAACCGCTACCAGCGACGGATGGTCGTAGTGGGACAAATGAACCTGATTTATTTGTTCGACAAGAAATACACCAAGATGCTTTACAAGCATTTTGCCTGGTTTACCGAGAATATCAGTAACCAGACGATTCCGGGCATGCCTATCCGCAACATCGAACCACTGCTCTGCTCCATGGATTTCGAAGCCCAGCAGAAGATGCGTCCGGAGTTACTGATTACTTACGGAGGTCATATCATTTCCAAGCGGCTGAAAAAGTTTCTTCGCCGTCATCCGCCAGTAGAACACTGGCACGTAGCTGCCGACGGACAGGTGGCCGACCTGTTCGGTTCGCTGACCACCGTAATTGAAATGGACCCGTTCGAGTTTCTGGAAAAGATAGCTCCGATGATGGACAACCGCACTCCGGAATATCCCCGCACATGGGAGAACCTGTCCAAAAACATTCCGCAGGCCGTGTTCCCCTACTCTGAAATGAGTGCTATCGGGAAAATCATCCACCATTTGCCGTCTTCCTGTTCCCTCCATCTGGCCAACAGTTCTACCGTGCGCTATGCCCAGCTGTTTCCCCTTCCCAAAGATGTGGAAGTATTGTCTAACCGGGGAACCAACGGCATTGAAGGTTCTTTGTCTACTGCCCTCGGCTATGCTACGGCATCCGACAAGCTCAACTTCATTTTCATTGGCGACCTGAGCTTCTTTTATGACATGAACGCCCTCTGGAATGCCAACTACGGCAGCAACGTACGCATCTTGTTGCTCAACAATGCAGGCGGAGAAATTTTCTATGCCCTTCCGGGACTGGAAATGGCAGACAGCAGCCGGCGCTTCATTACGGCCACTCACCGCACTTCCGCCAAAGCATGGGCCGAAGACCAGGGATTCCAGTATCTTCCTGTACACAATGAAGAAGAACTTGACCAGGCAGTAGAGGTATTCACCCAGCCATCCATTACCTCACAGCCCATGCTGATGGAGGTATTTACCGAAAAGGACAAGGACATCGAACACCTGAAAACGTATTATCACAACCTAAAAAAATAGCAATATGTCACAACCCAGAGAATGGAAAACCATCAAGGAATACCAGGATATTCTTTTTGAGTTTTATAATGGAATCGCCAAGATTACCATCAACCGCCCGAGATACCGCAATGCGTTCACTCCAACCACCACTACTGAAATCAGTGACGCATTGTATTACTGCCGTGAGTGTCAGGACATCAATGTCATCGTACTGACAGGAGCTGGCGACAAGGCTTTCTGCTCCGGAGGCGACATGCACGTGAAAGGCCACGGTGGATACGTAGGCACTGACGGCGTTCCCCGCCTGAATGTGCTCGACGTACAGAAACAGATTCGTTCCATCCCGAAACCGGTGATTGCCATGGTCAACGGATATGCCATCGGTGGCGGACATGTGCTTCACGTAGTCTGCGACCTGACCATTGCGTCTGAAAACGCCATCTTCGGTCAGACAGGTCCTCGCGTAGGCAGCTTCGATGCCGGATTTGGTTCTTCTTACCTGGCTCGTATCGTAGGCCAGAAGAAAGCCCGCGAAATCTGGTTCCTCTGCCGCCAGTATTCTGCCCAGGAAGCACTGGATATGGGACTGGTCAACAAAGTCGTACCGTTCGACCAGCTGGAAGATGAAGTGGTAGAATGGGCTGAAACCATGATGCAGCACAGTCCGCTCGCCCTGCGAATGATTAAAGCCGGACTCAATGCAGAACTCGACGGACAGGCTGGTATTCAGGAACTCGCCGGTGACGCAACCATGCTTTACTACATGACGGAAGAAGCACAGGAAGGTGGAAAAGCGTTCCTCGAAAAGCGGAAACCCGACTGGAGCAAATACCCTAAATTCCCCTGATTATTCTCTCATCTCATTTTTTATCGGACAGAAAGCAGAAACCATTTCCGCTTTCTGTCCGCTTTTATTCCCTTCACAACAGACCCATATGTACACACTGAAAATCATTCCGCGCACACTTCATTTCAAACAACCGGCCGGTACCTCACGCGGAGTATATCACACCCGGCAGGTATGGTATCTGCTACTTACTGACACCGAAACCAGACAATATGGCGTAGGTGAATGTGCTCCGCTGCCCGCGTTAAGCTGCGACGATCTGCCCGATTATCCTCGCCTGCTAACTGAAATCTGTGAGAAAACAGCCGCAAATGGCTACATTGATTATGAAGCACTTCGTCCCTACCCCTCTATACTGTTCGGACTGGAAACCGCATTTGCCCATCTGCAGGCCAACAGTCTGCAGTTCTGGAATACCCCTTTCAGTCGCGGTGAACAAGGTATTCCCATCAACGGACTCATCTGGATGGGAAATTTCGATGAAATGTACCGCCGCATAGAAGAAAAAATGAAAGCGGGATTCCGGTGCATCAAGGTGAAAATCGGCGCAATTGAATTTGAACGTGAACTGGAACTGCTGGCTCACATCCGTCACCATTTCTCTGCTGCCGACATCGAACTCCGGGTAGATGCCAACGGAGCCTTCAGTCCTGAAGATGCCTTACGGAAACTGACACAGCTGAACGAATTTCAGCTGCACTCCATCGAACAGCCCGTACGCTCCGGCCAATGGGAGGTCATGAAAGAACTGTGTGCCACTTCGCCCTTCCCCATCGCACTGGATGAAGAACTGATTGGAGTAAATGAAACGGAACGGAAAATCCAGCTACTGGATACCATCCGCCCACAATACATCATCTTAAAGCCGTCCTTGCACGGAGGTATCCAGGGAAGCAAGGAATGGATTACATTGGCTCAGGAAAGAGGTATAGGCTATTGGGTAACCTCCGCCTTAGAATCCAACATCGGACTCAATGCCATCGCACAGTGGTGTGCCACTCTCCAGCCTGAAATGCCTCAGGGGCTGGGCACCGGTATGCTTTTCACCGACAACATTGACTACCCGCTGCACATTGAAGGCGACTGTCTGTGGTTCCATCCTGAAGAAAAGACACCCGATTTCCCGACTTATCTGCAAACCATCTGATATGAGTGCCACTCCATTTATTACAGAAATAGCCCGTCAGTCCATCCTGATTGACGGGAAATGCTACACCGCTCGCGAAGTCCGTATACCTGAAGGCGAATCACAAAGCCTGCTGCAAAAACGATTCCATGCGGAATATGGAGCAGACAGCTTTCAGGCCTCACTTGCCGATTTCTTAGCAGAATGGTTTGACGACAGCACCACCGTACTGGTGCATACCTCCGGCTCTACCGGAACGCCCAAACCGCTCCGGGTAGAGAAACAGCGCATGATGCAGAGTGCCATGCTGACAGTCCGTTTTTTAGGCCTGAATCAAGGAGACACTGCCTTACTTTGCATGCCTCTGAAATACATTGCCGGAAAAATGGTGGTCGTCCGTGCGTTGATAGCCGGACTGAACCTGCTACCTGTTACTCCCTGCGGACATCCTTTGGCAGAGATAAATGCCGCTCCTGAGTTTGCAGCCATGATACCCATGCAGGTGTACAACTCGCTACAAATACCTGCCGAAAAGGAATGCCTGCAACAAGTACGCCATCTCATTATCGGCGGCGGAGCAATAGACAGTACATTAGCCACGGAATTAGCGTCATTTCCTCATGCCGTATGGAGCACCTACGGAATGACCGAAACCCTTTCGCACATCGCCTTGCGACGACTGAACGGACCGGATGCCTCCGACTGGTACACCCCCTTCCAGGGAGTCAAGGTTTCACTCTCTCCGGAAAACACCCTGACCATTGAAGCACCAGCCGTTTGTGCGGAGGAACTGACCACAAACGACATTTGTGAGTTCAATGCCCAGGGGCAGTTCCATATCTTAGGACGAAAAGACAATACCATCAACACCGGAGGGGTAAAGGTACAGATTGAGCAGGTGGAAAATGCACTGAAAACCGCACTGCCAGTTCCTTTCATGGTGACAGCCGTACCCGACCCGAAATTTGGAGAACGCATCGTCCTACTGCTGGAAAGCGAAGAAAATACCGATGTATCCCCTCTGTTAGCACAGGCTTACAACCAGCTTCCGGTCTATTGGCGACCGAAACAGACCTTCTTCGTCCGGCATCTTCCACAAACCGAAACCGGAAAACCCGACCGCGCCACCGCACGGAAAGTGGCCCAAGAAATCGCAAGTGCGAAAAAGAAATAAGTGAAAATCCCCTTGTATATGAGCATTTGATTCTTTAACTTTGTTTAAAATTCAAATGCTCATTTTTTAGCTGACATCAAAACTATGGAAGAATACACTTTCCTCGCCCCCTTGCTGCTCACTATCGGGGGACTCATTATCGGAGCAATACTGAAATCCTTGCTCAAACACAGCCGCCTGCCCTACACAGTGGGGCTGTTTGCCATTGGAATCATTTTGGGAGTCATGAACCGTACGGGCGTTTTTCAATCGCTGCCAGAACTGCATGATGCAGTCAGTTCCGTCGCCAACATCAATCCCGACCTGATTCTTTATCTTTTCCTGCCCATCCTGATATTCGATGCAGCCTACGAACTCAACCTGCACATTTTCAAGAAGACATTGGCCAACGCCACCCTGTTGGCGGCACCGGGACTCATCATCTGCATGTTGCTCACGGGTGCCCTCATGATGGGAGTAGCAACCTTCATCCCCGGTTTTGAATCGTGGACATGGGCATTTGCACTGATGTTCGGAGCCTTAATCAGTGCCACCGACCCGGTAGCCGTAGTAGCCCTGCTGCACGAGTTGAAAACCAGCAAACGCTTCTCTACCCTTGTCGATGCGGAATCCCTGCTGAACGATGGAACGGGCATCGTCTGCTTCATGCTTTTCTTCGGAGCATACGCCGCCGGAGAAGCCACTCACGCCTCCCCAGTCATTACGTTTATCCGTGAAGTGGGCCTCAGTACCCTTTTAGGATTTCTGTTGGCACGAATTGTCATCTGGTTCATCACGCGCATCAACTCAGAAGAGATGGTACAAAACAGTGTCATCATCTTAGCAGCCTACCTCACCTTCATTCTCTCCCAATATTATCTTGGCGTATCGGGAGTGATTGCCCTCGTGGCTTTCGGACTGACCGTCACTTACGTAGGAAAACCCCGGTTGAAACCGCAGGTGAATACGTTCATGGAGCATTTCTGGGAATTGCTGACCTACATAGCCAATACCCTGATTTTTATCCTGGTGGGAGTAGTCATTGCCGAAAAAGTGGATTTCTCCTGGGGAGCATTAGGCGTGCTGATACTTATCTACATTGCCCTTAACCTTATCCGCTTTGCCATGATTATGTTGCTTTATCCTGTCATGAAACGCCTGGGATACGGACTGACCCGACGCGAATCGGTCATCCTTACCTGGGGAGGGTTGCGCGGTGCATTGGCCATGACCTTGGCCCTGATGGTATCTTATACCCCGGCTATTCCGGAGGACATCCGCAGCCAGGTATTGTTCTTCACTGCCGGTATCGTTACCCTGACACTCTGCATCAATGCTACCACCATGCGTGCACTACTGAACCGCTTGGGACTGACTCACGTGCCTTCTGCACGTACCATGCTGGCCTACCGCATTGAGAAGTCAATACGCGACAATTCCGAAAAATACCTGGAAGGATTGAAAAAAAGAGACGCCTTAGAAGGAGCCAACTGGCACAAAGTGGAAAGTTACATGACCGCACAACCGCAGGAGCCGGCCAAGAATCCACAAAACAAAGCCATGCTGCCGGAAATCCGTCTGCGTGTATTGGATAAGGAAAAAGCCATCTGCCGGGAAATCTATGAAGAAGGAGTCATCTCCAAGCCCGTATTCCTCCGGCTCATGAACTCGCTGGATGAACTGTATGACCACGACGGGAACTACCCGCTGAACGTCCGCACCTCCATTTTCAAGTTCTGCCAGCGTACAGACCTGCTGAACACACTGCGGAACATTCCTTATCTGCAGAACTGGATGACCTTCTATTTCCGCGAACGCATCACGGTGGTGTACGATTTAGGACGTGGATTCATCATTCTTCAGAAAGGAAGCCTGAAGCTGCTGGACGACCTTCGTGCCTCAGAATGGATGACCGGCGAACAGGACTCCGTGTTAGACACATTACGGGAAGAGATAAATGACAACATCAATCGCATGAGTGCCTTTATCAATAATCTGGCTGACAATTTCCCCAAAGCATACGGCCATGCACTGACCATCAAGTCCATCCGCATGCTGCTGAGCAATGAACGCCGCACCGTGAAACAACTCATCAACAACGGTATGCTTTCCGAGAAAGATGCAGAAAGGCTGCTGGACGACATTGACGAACGTACCGACGAAATCAATTCTTTCAGCCACACCTTCACCGCTTCTTTCCTGCGCTGGCTGTTCTTCATCAAGAAAAAGAAAGTCTATCGCAACTAAATAAGAAAAAAGGAAGTTGCGCCCTCACAGGGCACAGCTTCCTTTTCCTATATAATCACTGCTTACTTCTCCCTGGTATTCAGGATGCCGCTGCAGCCAGACCACGGCATAAGAGCAGGTAGCTATCGCCTTCAGTCCTTTGCAGCGCCCGTAATCGTAGGCCGCCTTCACCAAAGCAGAAGCAATACCTTTTCCTCCAATGGCTTCCGGCACAATCGTGTGCCGAATATCCAATCCTTCGTCATGAATCTGATAAGCCACGTGGGCTCTATGTCCCTCCAGTTCCACATAGAACTCCTGTCGGGATGCATCATGTTTTACTTCCATAGTCCTTTTCATTTAACTGATTCTGTCACAAGATAGGCATTTTATCTTCCATGACCAAATGATAAAAGGAGTTTATTTGAAGTTCTTCAGCTAAGCCCATTATGCCCAAATTTTTCGCCCCGCTTACGCGGGTATTGTTTTAATAGATAAATTCTCAAATAGATAAATAGTTAAAAAGCGAAGGACAGCCTCACGTACTTGTAGCTGCGCTTACTGTAGTCGCTCACGTCCATAAGGCTCAGGTACACGTACCACGCGTCGTAGGCGCTGAACTCCCCACTCGACCAATACTGCGACGAAGAGAGGGGAGTACTACCTAAAGTAGATAAACTGGTATTCACTTTAATTTTTGCCTGATTTAACTTCTTCAGCTCACCCATTGAAGGAACATACCAGCCACTTGTCTTGCCGGGAGGAAGAGTCACGCCACTCTTTAAGTTGTTATAAGCAGAGACAATGGCATAGCCAGAATGTTCACTCACCAGACTTTTCGTATTGGAATAGCCACGGAAAATGCCATCCGTTCTTGAGTCGGTTATATTCGTTGTCTCACCATACGTTCCCCATTGCGACTGCTGTTCCTTCAGCCCCACAACCAGACCGTGTATACAGGTGGAATGCTCTTCCAGCCACGTAACTTTGTGACTTTCCAACGGGTCGGTTGCGGTAGGAACCCAGTATACTATTCCTATACAATCCGCCTTGTTGCTCGAAGTAACACGTGATAGTACACTACCATCCTTCATGTAAAAGTCACCTGGTTGAGGAGTATATTCCGCTTTTCCTGGAGCGGCAAAAGGAGTTACAGACACATTGTAAGTCTTACTTGAGCCAGATGATACGGTGGCACTGCTTACCGAATAACTTTTGGTGGCCCCATAGGTCTTAAAACCTCCGCTGAAAGAAATATTGTTCTCTCCAGATTTACACAGGTAACGGTAACCCGTTTCTTCCTTAAGAGGCTGAATGCCTCCCGTAACCGTAAGAGATTCTTCCGACAGATTTGCTGGAAGCTCTTTATTCTGCACAATCTTCCAAGTAAAATCCTCATCACCTTTCAGGTAATAGTTCACTGAAGAGAGTGTCACCTCGGTAGGAAGTTTCACCATAACCAATCCCATCAAATGATTCATCTTTAACGTAAGTTCCTTACGGGCTGCTTCCGCATCGTCTATCTTCACCACGCAGGCCATTACATCCGCCTGACGGTAATCTGCCAGTGTACTCTGGTTACTTATATCCAGGCCTTCAATATACGTTTGAAAAAAACCGGAAGCATCCTGAGCTTCCTTATTTATCTTTCCGATGATTTTATCATCCTCCACATAAGGATAGTAGGCAAATACGCGGACAGGATAGCCTTTCGTACGCACATTCTGCTCTGCCGTCCATTCTTCTCCGCTCTTCGTATAAGGCACGTTGGCATACAATACCTCATTCTCTTTGTTTACCACAAACAGACCTATCTTGTCCCCTTCCTCAAAGGTCGTGGTCAGCCCGCTGTCCGTGGCACGGGAACCCGCGTCGGCATCAAGGTAACCCGCATCACTTACACGAAGGCGGAGCAGTTCTCCTTCCGTCTGTTCCGGACTTTCCGGAGATTCCGTACCGCTGCCCTCTGCCGGAAGTTCATCCAGTTCCTTGCCGCAGCCAGAGAAAAGAAGCAGCGCGGCAAGAAGCGATATGCCCATATAGAATTTCATTGTTTTCATTGCTGTGTCATTTTATTGGTTATACTTCATCAATTTGCCTCTATATCCGTATCGTCGCCTTCTTCCGGCCTCCAGTCATCGATACTTACCTCTCCCGGAGCTGTCGGAATACCGAAGGCACCCTCGTTCAACTCCTCATCGCCGACTGTAAAGGTTTCGCCTTCCACCCAGTCCTCCACCTTAATCGTGAAGCGGATGTCACCCGCATCCGTACGGATGTAGATCAGGTAAGCGTTGTTGCGCTTCAGACCGATGGGAACCAGCGACGCACCCTTTTCCTCCGATTCGGGAACCATCAAGGAGACCGTATGCTTGAATACCTTTCCGTCCGCATCCTGCTTCGTATAGTAAATGTCCACGCTGGGCTGGTAATCTTCCTGAGTATTGTCAGCTAACTGCTCGTAGGAGTAAATCTCCGCCTCGTACTTCTTGGGATCGTCCATGCTGCCCGCCAGATTCAGTCCGTCGTAGATTTTCTCTGCCGGAGTCTCGAAATAAACCAGATTCACCTGCAGCGTCTCGTCATTGCAAAGCAGGGACTTGACCGTGCGGTTGCGAAGCACCGCGCGCGTTACCGTCACCCCCTCGGCCATGTTGATGATGTCAATGCGCGACATGATGCGGCGAAGGTACACCGTACCCAGGTCCACCGCATCTATCAGGCTCGAGCGGAAGCGGATGAAACCGCTTGTCATCAGCATGCCCGGCTTTGTCTCCGGAAGCTGGCTCACCTCCAGATTCTTGAAATCACCTACCGTAGTCTTACCTTTCTCAAGCCCCGCAAGGGCAGCAGCAAGGGCCGGGTCTTTTTCTTCGTCCACGTTCGCCACGAAGAAGACCAAGTAGTTGCCCTCGTCACCTGTCGAAAAGCTCAGGTCATCGATGACAGGATCTGTCTCTCCACCAAGGTCGATTTTCACCGTGCGGAAAAACTTGTCCTTTTCATTGTCTTCCGTATCACCCGAAGGGTCCGCATCCGTAAAGATGACAGCCTGCAGGCTCTTCACCTGCTTTTCCAGGTTTGTCTGCAGTTCGCCTCCCGTGGCGGATTCACCATCTGCCATGCGCGAGGAAGCGTTTCCTGCCGCGCCCCCCAGGCGGAAAGCCACCCGGCAGGAAGAGTCAGCTCCCGCTGGCTCGTCCACTGAGGACGGGCTGCATCCACCCAATGCAAGGAGACCGGCGGCAAGGACTCCGTATAACATTCCAAATATGCCTTTATGTCTCATAGTTCGTTTTCGTTTGTTCGTTTATTGATTCTGTTTTTCTGTCTCCATCAGGGTTCGGGTTCTGCCACCGCCTCGCTGTCATCTCCGGGAAGGAACTCAAGAATTTCGTTCGGTTCCCAGTCCTGCACCACGATGCGGGCGGTCACCTTCCCGTCAAGGCTACCGTCACCCAGTTCCACCGTATAGAGGTGGTTGCGGGTGCTATTCACATAGTCTCCCTTACCTTCCGTGGTTGTTTTCCGGAAGGGGATTTCCAGCACCCCCGTCTGTTCCACACCGTCCGCATCAGGCAGCGTGTAGGTCACCTCTACCGTGGCACAGCTCCCTTCAGCATTCACCTGCTCGTAAAGGTAGAACACGTGCTTGAGCGTGTTGCGGTCGCGTGTCACTTCCTCCGCCTCCGTATCCGAAGCAGGATTCTGGTACGTGATGCCGGGTTTGCCGTCACCCAACAGCTCCGCATACTTCAATACGGGCAGCAGCGGATAATCCGTCAGCAGGGCACCTTCCGGTGCGGCCGTCGTTGCCTGCGCAAAGAGATAAGCCTTTCTGGCCGTAGTCCTGAGCACCGCCTTCTTCAGCGTCAGCTTCTTCTTGTTCAGGCAGATGTCGATACGTGCCACGTTGCGGGTCAGCAAGGCCTCCAGCTCCAGCGAGGCAGGGGAAGCCAGATGGATTTCCTCGGCAGTTCCCTTCATGGCTGTACCGCTCATCACGATGCCCGTGTAAGCACCGCCCGTCAGGTCACCTTCACCCGTATATGCGCCGCCGGAAATCTTGTCGGCAGACTGCCCTTCCGAGTTGTCCAATACTGCACCGGCAGTCAGTGTCTTGAATGTCTCCAGCGTGGTTCCGGCTGTACCGTCATGATTCGTATCAAGCTCAATGTCTTCCAATACACCCTCATTTGCCACCAACAGCACCTTCAGGTACTTGCCTATCATCCAATCCTGCAAAGGCTCGGTGTAGCTGTATTCCCCGTTGCCCAGGTCCGTACCCTTCGGACCTTCCGTTTCTTCCGTGCCGAAGGTAATGCCTTCTGTCTTCTGGACCAGGAAGTAAGCATTATCTTTGGCACCCGCGCTCTGGGCCATAAATATATACACACCCAGCTTCTTCACCGTCCATTCCTGTACCTCGTGCAGCGCCGCTGCCGGGGTGTCCGTTCCATCGTCCGCTGCCGTTTCTCCGTCTTCCGCCTCCGCCCGTGAGGCCGGATTCACCACCGCATCAGGAGAGGGCGTGCGGATCACGATACGAAGGCTGCCCGCCTCCGCACCGCTTCCTCCCGCATCAGGCCCGCCGTCAGGGGTGGAGACCACCTCACGGCTGCAGCTACCGGCAAGCGCCGAAGCGCACAGCAGACAGACCATCCAAACATAACTTCTCAATCTGTTCATGTCTTTCGTTCTTTTTTGATTACACATCTGTTTCAATTATTTCATTTTTCATTCTTAATTATTCATTGTTCATTCTTCATTACTCGAATGTTCCCCCGTCAGTCCAGTCGTTCACCCCCACATCCAGCGAAGGGCTCAGCTGCACCGATCCGTCACGGTAGATGAGCAGGTGAAGCTCGTACTCCTGCACCGGAGTCGAGTCCGGATACCAGCCCCACAGGCGGAACACACGCTTCAGGTCAATCAGATCCGTCTGCGCACGGCTGCCGTACCACACACGGATGGAAGGTATCTCCTCGTTGGTATAGCGCAGCGTCACGAACTCCGTGCGGAGCGCCAGGCTCAGCAGCCCGCTCTCCTCCACCGAGCTGCGCAGTTCACCCGTGTATGCAGGGAAGATGCGCTCGCCCAGGGGGCGGGCATTGCCAGGGAACAGGTCGTACCCCTCGTGTACCCCCGAGAGCTGGAGGTAGTAGCTCCCGCTCCCCGGAGGAAGGCCCTCCCACTCCACCATCACCTTCAGGTGGCAGTGCACGTTCGAGAGCTCCGTCACGAATTCGTTCGCACAGCCTGCCTCCATGCGGAAGCGCTTCGCGCCCCAGTACAGCTCGTCGCCGCTGCCCGCCAGTGCACGCGTCCCGCGGAAGAAGTCGCACGCCCCGAAGCGCAGGCTGCGCACGCTCTCCTCAAGGCCTTCCACCTCTCCGTAGTCGTCCAGGTTGCCCACCGCTATCAGGCCGTAGTCTCCCTCTTCCAGTCCCGAGAGGTCCACCCGTTCCGGACGGCCCGGAACCGTGGGGAGTTCTCTCAGGAAACGGCCGTCATCTCCCGAGAAGAGGAAGCACCGCAGGTGCTCCACCTTCTCCGGAAAGTAGTCGTACCCGTCATACGTCAGGCGGTACGTCATGCCGCCCCGGTAACAGCACAAATCGCGGTCGTCACCCAGGTCGCATCCCGCAAGCAGGACGCACGCCAGCACCGTCAGCAGCAGCCTCATCGCACGCCCTCCTCTTCCTTCGGAGGAAGGACCGTATAGCGGATCTCCACCTCCATGCTGCGCAGGTACGGGTACATCCGCTCCAGCAGCTCGCGCCAGGCCCTTCCCCCGTCCAGTGCCTGAAGCTTCCGCTTGCGCACATCCAGAAGGGCATAACGCCGGACGAGAAGGAGCACCTCCTCGCGCCAAGCAAACAGGCTGTCCGTATCCAGCATCCGCTGCAGGCCTTCCCAGTCCTCGCCGCCGCCCGAGCGGGCGACCGATTCGGGAGCGAGGCGGTAGCGCCGGCAGAGCCACGCCGAGAACGATTCCGCACGGCGTTCGGAAAGGGTCTGGTTATGGTCGCGCGGACCCTCGGGAGAGGCATAGCCTGTCACGCGCAGGCCGTCCAGGCGGTACGTGCGGCTATCCGCCAGCAGGGGCGAGAGCACGCTGTCCAGCCGTGCCAGGCACTCCGGGTTGTCCATGTACTCCTCCTCCACCTCCCAGCGGTCCACACGGAAACGCAGCGGAAGGAGCACGCGCTCGCGGTGAGGGCCGGGGACGGAACGTTCCGCCGCCTGCACCGTCACGGGCGGAGGACAGGGAGTCCTGGGGGGAAGGGGTACGTTCACCGTGTCGGAGAGAAGCAGGTGGTCGCTGCAGCAGTCCGTATAGTAGTAGTCGAGCACCAGCACCCCGCTGCCCAGCGAGCCTACGGCCAGCGTGTCGCGGTAGGCGTAGGCCGTGCCGGGAGTCTCCTCTTCGGGAACCAGCACATGCGCGCCCGACAGCGAGGCCTCGGGACGGTACTGCTGGCGGCGCTCGAAATAGCGCCTGCCCGCAGGGCTCAGGTAGACCACGGCGGGGAAGTATGACGTGCGGCGGCCTTCC
>ULQW01029290.1_pt1 | contig 18327 bp, 16 predicted proteins | sample 1954921 | NCBI WGS metagenome assembly ULQW01 (sample SAMEA4835666, study PRJEB28245) | human gut metagenome | biome: gut microbiome; material: fecal sample | place: Denmark | collected 2008
GCTTTTTCGGATAGGCGGTACACCTGTTGCGGAATATTCACAAACTCCAGAGGCATTTCACTCAATAGTTGAAACCAACTTGAGATTACCTTATATTTGCGGGATAACGGGAACCATGACAGTATTCTTTTCAATGGCACCTCGCCATTAATAATCATTTCACGCATCATTTCATCGAAATCATCTCTAAGATTTCGCAGCATTTGCGAAACATCAAGACAAGAAAGTTCCTTCGTCCTTACCTGCGGAAAATCATCGGCTGCAGTTTCAAATCTTGGATCAGCAAGGATAATTCCATACTGTTCCGGATGTTCAGTCATACTGGTTTCTGCTAAAGGCCAATAAGATACGACTCCCAGTTCAACTGTTCCCTGTCCAAGTCTTAACAAATGCTCGCCAAATTTTCTATCTTGTTCGTAAGTTTCGCGCGTTGCCAGTGCTGAACCTAGAATGATATTTCCAAAAATCTGCTCAATACCGGCATTCTTACAATGTACAATAACATCTTCAATTTCTTTCAGCGTACAGCCTTTGTTATATGCATCCAGTACATTTTGATTTCCTGATTCAATCCCCAATTGGATTCGGAGGCATCCTGCATCTGCCAGATCATCAATCATCTCTGGATTTTTGTACAGCATATGTACATGTCCTTCACAATACCAGGTAAAATCATATTTCTCCCTTAGTTTTTTCAGTCCTTCACAAATTGCATGGACTCGTGCCGGAATCAGGGTAAATGTATCGTCCGTAAAAAGAATATAAGTATGGCGATGCTTTCCTGTCTTTCCAAGAAAGCACCTGATTTCTCCCAGTACATTTTCCACAGAGCGAAACCGTACTTTTCTAGAATGGTGTCCTTCATGACAAAATGCACAATGAAAAGGGCACCCTCGACCAGTCATAATATCCAATTCATCTCTTCGCACAATCGGGTTGATGTAACAGGAATCATCAATCAACGGCAAAGCATCCAGATTCTCTATAAGAGGTCTTTCTTCATGAATATGGCATTTCCCATTTTCCATGGTCATAATACCCTTCATTGAGTCCAAAGAACCGCTGCCATCTATAAAAAACTGCACAAGTTCCAGTACTGTCAATTCCCCTTCATAACGGACAACCGCATCGCAGTTGGATTTCATCATAAATTCTTCCCGTAGTGAAGTCGCCTGAGGTCCACCTACAATGACAGGGAGACCATACGTTTCCTTTATATAGTGTGAAAGGAAAATATTTTCGGTCACATTCGCATAATCACAATACAAACCAACCATAAGTGTCCTGTCATGAGCACATGCCTCATCAAGAATTTTCATGCCTTCCATAAGCTGTCCGGAGAAAGATTGTGCTTCATAACCATTCTCCTTTAAAAATGCTGCCAGCTGGTATATTCCCAGAAATCCACCATAATCAGCCTTTCTGTTAATATATCGTCTATGAAGGTTCAGGAAAATAATATCATTCTCCATCATGACTAAGCTCCTTTAATATTTCCTTCCTGCTTTTAATTGCTATACGATATTTTTTCCGTTCCATAACCAGACGCTTCTTTAAAAGAGTAAGGCCTGTTGTTTTCAAATAACGAATAAAACTTCTTCTGGATTCACAGTTAGGATATTTGACATTTAATTCACCATAAGCATTTAATGCTTCAAAGGCACAACCGCCATGGCATAATTTCCAATCAGGACAATGCCCGCATCCATTTGATGCAAGAAATTCTTGCCGATCTCTAATGCTATCTGCATGCTGAGAGTGGTAAATTTCAAAAAGACTGTGGTCTTTAATATGTCCATATCCAAAGCCAGAAATAACAGACTCTGCACGTCCACAAAATCCAAATTCACCGGTAGAATACAGGCAGAAAAATTTCTGGCCACAGTTGCCATTATATGCACATTCATTGACAGGAACACCTGAAAGGATAGATTTCAATAACCCATCAGTAGGATCAATAGTTCCTTCGAAATCCATATCTCCTATAGTTTTTTCATAAAGAGACTCGAGAATAGCAATATACCGATTATAAATCTCACCGGAATGCAGGTTCCCGGCAGCTCTTCCACAGGGAACTACCGCATGAATTTTTATGTGAAGTTTTCTTTCTTTGATGAAATCATAGAGTTGATCAACATCAACAGGAGCAGCTGTATTAAGAACCATCAGCGTTCCATATCGAATGCCCTCACTGTTCAGTCTATCCAAATTTTTCATAACTAAATCAAAAGTAGGGTTTCCATCTTTAGTTCTTCGATTTGCATCATGCAGCTCCCGATAGCCATCTAATGATACGCCCATTCGGATTTGAAACTCCTTGATCAGTTCTATCCACTCATCATTTAAAAGAGTCAGATTACTCTGCATTTCAAACCTTAAACCATATCCGGCAAGCTTTTCTTTTGCATAAGTCATCACTTTTCTTAGATAATGGGTCCCCACAGTCATAGGTTCACCACCATGCCAGAGAAGTGTAACATTCCTGTCATTCAGACTATCAAGAAAAGCAGGCAATTCATCTATCATTTTATAGATATACTCAAGACTTAAAATTCGTGGTGGTTTATCACCCTCGCTGCAATAAACACACCGAAGATTGCAGTCCGTCGTCAATTTTACGATAATAATCAAAGTTAATCCTCCCGGATGTCCTTGAACTCTACGGCCTTCAGTTTGGCCTGCAAGTCAGATATAGCATGATTCATTGCGTTTACATATTCCTGCTGCGGAGTAAAATAGTCTTTTTCCACACCATTAATAGCTTCTGTTACATAGTTTTCTACTGCTGTATCCAAAACGGGAATCAATTTGTCAAGATAATCCTGCACATTAACCCCCATATCAATCTGGATATCTTTTGTCACATCTACATATCTAGTCCTGTAATAAGTTCTTCCAAAGAAAGAGCATATATTTTCCCAAACTCCATGCGCACTACGTTCTACAACTTCTTCCTTTTTATAAGTTTTCTGGATTGTCTTTGATTTCTTTTGGATTCCGCCAATCTGAAGATCTGCTTGAAATTTTCTATTAGATTCATTTTCAAAATGATCAATCACATTTGCAATCTCTTCGTTAAGTGCCTTTGAAATGTATTTGTTTACAATAGAAGAAATCTCTGCCTGTGTTTTTCCCGCATCAATGGGGTGTCCGGTCTTTTCTACCTCATATCCCCACTCTTCAGCCTGACTGGCAACTGCTGTATGAATATTTCCCTGAATAGTCTGGCATATACGTTTTTTTCTTCCCTTCAGCTTTTCGATATATTCGGTTCGTTTTTCCATTACCTCATTCAGTGCTTTTTCCACCTCATAAATACCATTTTCTCCCTGTTTTCCTTTTACCATATGATCAATAAACACATTGACCGTTTTTCTGATCCTTTCTTTCTTCAGTTCACCTGCTTCATTAGCAAACTTGTCCCCCATTCGTTTCATAAGAATGTCCAAGTGACTGGCTCTGAATTTGTTATCATCATCTGTATGTACAGCTTCTTCTGCCAGTGCAGTTGAAATACTAAAAATACTGTAACGTTTGCTATCCACATCCGGATAGGCATCTTTCAGCAGCTGATCAACATACTCCTCCTGTTTACGGCGGTTCTCATCTGTTTTTGCAATGCGGATGTTGATAATCTTCCCATCCTCATCCGCATCCATTTCAGTTTTATCCGATCGGGTAATTAAAACAAGAGCTTCCTGCCCAATTTCAACCAGATCCTTCATATATCTGAAATCAGATCGAAGGCCCGGCTCTGCTGAATTAATCAGAAAAAGGCAAAAATCAGTATAAGGGATATATTTATCTACCAGTTCGTCCATATCCTTAGTGTCGCCCTGTTTGGATACTGCACCGGTTCCCGGAGAGTCCATCCAGCGAAGTCCTGATAATGTAAAATACTGCACCGCTCCTGTAGTATCTACATATCCTACAGCAAAACTCTGCCTTCCGCGATCATCTGTTACAATTCCACCATTTTCACGGCCCGATTCCTCCGCTTCAAGAACAGGCAATGGATGATGCTTGAATGCATTATCAAAAGGCGCATCCCGAAAAGCATCACCTTTAATAAAGTTACCAAGTGAACTTTTTCCTGTTTTCACAGCACCAAATACCATCACAACCAGATATTTCTGATGTTTCTTCATAAACTCCGCGCCTTCAGCATTCAGAGCCATCTGCCTGTTCCAGGCATTCACAGTTTGGCGGATACCATCTATTGCTCTTTCCGTAGCCTGTTGTACTAAATCCGAATGTGCTTTCTTGGAAAGTATCTTCTGCTGCAAATTTTCCGTATCCTTCTGAAAATCATTAAGTGCCTTAAGGATCTGTTTCCTGCGATTTTCTACATTTTCAGAAAAAATCTGTAAACTGGCTTCCATTGTATCAAGCTGCTGAAAAAAAGAATTGACCGTTTGGACCATATATTCATGGGACATAGTACTTCCTCCAAATCGCCAGATAAATGGAACATTGGAAATAAAACGCGGCCAACATTCCATTTGTCTGGAATACCATCGGGAAAACGCGGATTAAATCATTATGAATTCTGCGAATTAATCATTGTTCTCTCATCTCATTTCAACTTTTCTGTAAGTTGGATTTTGTTGATAACATTAATAGCTTCATCAATCTCCTGCACCTTTTTCTGCGCCTCATTAGATTCTTCTGTAAGTCGTTTCGTCATTTGATTCAAAATTTCCTGCTTCTTAGCTAAAAACTCTGCTGCATTGCCCGGGTTTTCCGGAATATTGCCATAGTTTTCTTTAAGCTTTGCCATCTCAGACTGATAGGCTTCCTCCAGTTCCTGCTTAGATCTCTCCAGCTGCCTATATGTTTGCTCCTCTCTTGCTTTAGCCTGCTCCACCTGCTGTATCATACCTGCATCACTATATTCTGACCAGTCTGTATAGTCATCATCATCATCAGATAAAGCAATTCCACCAATTACCACGCCAGCAACAGCACCTACTATAAACATAGCCATTCCTCCTTTTGATTTTCAGATAATCCACCTTTTTTATAATTGAAAAGCAGTTATCCCTCTTACTTTTAAAATAAAATCGAATTTCTATTAATTAATAATTTCTTTTTTCCTGTTCATGTTTCGACTCTAAGTATGCCCTATCACTCTGAGCACGTTGATATTTATTGTTACTCTCACACATATCGTTTAAAAGCGAAGATAATGTATCAGATGCTTCTTCAAAATCTCTAGTCAGTGACATTGTATTTCGTTCTGCAATCTGTTTCTGTCTGGCTGCTTCCGCACGGACTGTTTTACCCATTTCCTGAAGCTGTACAAGAGCTTCCTGTTTTGCTTTATCTATCTTCATCAGAACTCGATTCTTTAATTCTTTTTTCCAAAGTGGAATGCCGGCATCCAGATAGTTTTTGAATTCTGGAAATCCACTGATTTCTTCCAGCTTTTTCTTATTTTCATCAAGTCCTTTTCTGTAAGCAGTATTGGAAACTACGAAAAGACGAATGTCTGGCAGATTACATTCTTTATTAAGATCAGCCCTGATTTTTTGAGTGATGTAAGCCAAACCATCTTCGTCCACTCCATCTTTAAAAGTAAGAACAATGCAAAAATGCTTATCGAAATACTGTTTTCCCAGTAATTCCTTCACATGATTAATCCATGTTATTTCATTACTATGTAGTTCACCGGTCATCGGATTATGGACAAAGATGACAAATGATGCCTTCTCATAAGCTTCTTTTGCCATTGCATCGTCACTATCATTCGCATCTACACCTGGAGTATCTACAAGATATACATTATCTTTGTATTTCTCTTCCTGCGCTTTCACTGTTGTCCGAACATCCTCTGCCTTAAACACATCCCTATCCAAAAGTGAATTAAATAAAGTACTTTTACCATGATTCATATTTCCGGCATTTACAATATAAACTTTATCACTTTCCTTCCTGATTCCATCAAATTTTTTATACATTTTTTCCACAATTTCCTTGATATCACTATTATTTCCCCACTGAGTATTTTCCATTTCCTTCATAATTTTCTCCAAAATGCCTCCTAAATCCGCTACTCTAAACTTTTGATGAAAAGATTTCCTCTCACTTGCTTTCTGGAACGATTGACCAACTGAATATCTATTATAATAGTGGGATCGTTTATTCATTCTATTCATCATGTAATTACCTCCTTAGAATATAATCCATAGTCAGGATATAGACATTTTATAAAAAAACGATTTCATCGATTAAATAAGCACTTTCCTAATCCCTTCCTCTGCTGATTTCATCAAGCAGGTCCGTATCTTTCTTATTTCTATCCCGCAGTTCTCTTCTTCTTCTCTCCAAGTCCTTTTCTGTATCGTCCATGCGATTTCCCTTAGACCGGTTGCAGTGGGGACAGAGGTACTGCAAATTATCCATGGTGTTTCCGCCGCCCCGACTTTGCGGGACGATGTGGTCCACGTCCATCTGGGAGGCCCTGAATTTTCTTCCGCAATGGGGACAGGTATACCAGCCATGATCTCCACCGATGTTTTCCCGGGCAGTCTTCCTGTAATTGCTGCCTCCGTCCATGGCATCATTGTACATATCCACGATTTCCCGGTTTGAACGGTGCTGCCTTCTCTCCCGTCTTTCTTTTTCCCGTTTCCCCTGATCCGCCAGTGCTTCGGCGGCGGAGCTCAATAGGTCAAATAGTCCCATATTGTCCTCCTCAGTAAGGAATCTTGCATTCGTACTTGCTGCAGCTCTGCCAGGATTTCTTTTTCATCCGCACGGTCTTCATGCACAGTGCTTCCTTCGACATATCGAAGCGCCAGAATCCGCTGGAGCCGCCTACCGGTTCTATGGCGGAATTGGTGGGATCGTACCAGTATTTGCAGAACGCGCAGAACCGGCAGGTCCTTTCGTGGATATTTGTCAGTTTCATGCTCATGATGTAACCTCCTCACTTTGTAAAACCTTCACCCATTTCTCCTGGCTGCCCAGCCACATGTCCAGTCCCTTGCCGTAGGCTTCGGCGGTCAAAGTATAGATACCGTCTTTATGGGACAGGATGCGGGCGGTGGGAAGGCGGTCGAGCACTGCTTCCACGGAGGGACCGCTGTAGGTGAATGTGACCCGGCGCAGGACGCCGGGGTACATGAACTGCACCCGTTTCCGGAATTCTCCGTCCTTGAACCGGTCCTGGTAGGGCACCTGGAAATGGTTCCCTGTCTTTCCCATGGTTCCTATACGGTCCACCCGGAAAATGGTGGGAAATTCCGTTTCCTCTTCTTTGTAGGCCACCAGATAGAAATAGAATTCGGAGAAAAGGAGGGCCACCGGCTTGGCGGTGTGCTCTTTTTCTGCCCCGTCCTGCCGCTTGTAGGAAAAACGGATGATTTCCCTGTTTTTGATGAAAAGGGAAATATCCCACAGAGCATCCAGCAGCTTCTTCCCATGCCGGGGCGGGACGTAGCAGAAGGTTTCGTTCCGTATCATGTCTTCCACTACCTTGCGCCCTTCTTTGGGACAGGCTTCGATAAGTTTGTCCAGAATGGTGTGGAGTTCTACTTTGGCAAAGGCCCGGCTTTCCAGAAGGATTTTCGCCATGGCCAGGATTTCCTTCCTGGTGAGGCATCTGCTTTCCTCCTCCACCAGACGGTATCCTTTCGCCTGCCTGTCGTAGCAGATGTCCGCTGCCCCTTCGTCCCTGTCGCCAGCCAGGTAGCTCCGGATGTCATCGATATCCCGCTGGATGGATTTTTCCGTGACTCCGTATTCTCGGGCCAGCACTTCCTTGGAAATCAGTTCGCCCCGGGATAGGCGGTGGTATATTCCTAAAAGCCGCTGGCCCTTGTTTTCTCCTTCTGCCATATTTCCTCCTTTCTTCCTTCATTGTAGCCATTCACATGGACAGCTGGTGGGGTTCTGCCAAAAAAGGCGCAAAAAAGCCCATGCACAGAAGACACACCTCCTGCACACGGACTTTCCATGATTTATATGAAATAGTACCTGCTTTTCCCGTTTCTTCCCACAGATAAGCGGACATGACAGCACCCCCATCAAGGCTTATTAGATAGTAACTTAGATAGTAACGTTCAAGAAGTTTTAACTCATAAATATTTTATATGTTCCCATGACTTAATTATAACCCATGAATCACGTCCCAGAAAGCCCCAGGTTTGACCTTATTTAACTCATTTTTTAGCATAATGAGGCGCATTGTCAGAAACCGCCCGTTTCCGCCGTCCCTGCAGCTTCCATTTCTCCATGGAAGCCGGCTGTTTCCATTTCTTATCTTGTGAAGCTAAATTTTTAGCTTATTTAGGTGACATGCCCGTCCCGATTTCATCATATAATATAATAAAGGAAGTCAAAGACATGAGAGGAACGGTTATGGAAACAAAGCGGGAAATCATCATGCGCCAGATTGGCGCGAAAATTGCGTATCAGAGAAAGATTCACGGCTACAGCCAGGAGCAGCTCTCCCAGAAGCTTCATCTGGGCAAGACCGTACTGTCCCGGGTGGAACGAGGCAAGTACAACCAGAACATCTCCCTCAATATGCTGCTGGATATTGCCGAGGGCCTGGGCGTGCCGGTGTCGGTGTTCGTATCCTTCACGCCGGGGGAGCAGGCCCTTTGGAATGGCTACGGCCTCCGGGATACGGTGGTGACGGAGGGAGACGTGATGAAATTCGTCCGCCGCCTGCACGAAAAGAATCCGAACTCTCCCCTCTTTCATGATGACAAGTAAGGGAGAATGGTAAATGGTAGAAAAGGCAGCGCCCTTCTGGAAATCAAGGGCGCTGCCTTTTTTGTGTGGGACAGGAAGCGGTGGTGCTGGAATAAAATAAAGCCGGATACATGCCGCTGTGTCCGGTTTTTGATTTCTGAGCTGGGCACCCATAGTACCACCGGGGCAAAGGTGTTGGCGCCAGCCACCAAAGGGAGATACCGCCATTATCTGATAAATCTCATAAGCATCGCAAGGCATAGTGCCGCTAAAACTTCCCCCTCCGGGGAAAGTGGTGCGCAGCACCAAAAGGAGTGTATTTCTATCGCCCAACAGGGCGGTTGCAGGGTTTTATAATAACTGGCGGCGAAGCCCCCACCACCAGCGGTCAGCCTAATCTCTTCCATCTGGCACCTTTTTAGTACAGATGTCCAAACATTTCCTCATTGTGGCGATTTTGATTTCCAAGTATAATAGGAGTAGAGAAAGGCGGTGCTCCAATGAACGAACAGACCTTATCGGATTTGCAGAAACGGCGGCATACGCGTGCTCTGCAGATTATTAAAAGATGGCGTCTTATGGATGATGATTTCATGAAGCGGTGTCTCAAGAATAACATTCCTGCGGTAGAATGCATTCTGCGGATCATTATGGAACAGCCCGATCTTCATGTATTATCGGTAATCATAGAGGACACCATCCCCAGTCTTTTGGGACATGGAATCCGTATGGACGTGCATGCTGTTGACTCTGCCGGAACTGAATACGACATCGAAGTGCAGCGTTCAGACAAAGGAGCCGGCGCCAGAAGAGCTCGTTTCAACAGCAGTCTTCTGGATTTGAACAGCTTGAAAAAAGGAAATACCTATGACCAGCTGCCTGAAAGCTATGTCATTTTTATTACAGAAAATGATATTTTCAAGGCGGGACTGGCCCGTTACCATATCAATCGAATCATCGAAGAATTAAGCCGTCCCTTTAATGACGGAGAACATATCATTTATGTAAATGGAGACTATCGTGGATCCGATGATATAGGTAAACTGATGAACGATTTTCGTTCATCCAAAGTGGATGACATGATTCTGGAGCCGTTAAAGGAAACAGTCAATCGTTATAAAAATAACCCAAGGGAGGTGGCTGCCATGTGTGCCGATTTGGAAAAATGGAGTATGGATGAGCGTTCTGAAGGGCGTGCTGAAGGCGCTGAACTGCTTGCCCGGCTTTTGAAACTGCTGCAGGCAGAGGGCCGCACCGATGATGTCCGGCTGGCTTTGGAAGATAAGGAAGCCCGGGAAAAGCTGTATAAGGAATATCATCTGGATTAAAGAGGAACCGGACAAGGTTTGAGCCCTGTCCGGTTTTGATTCACCTTCTTCGTTATTTTTATTCCGCAAAGGTTTGAGATTCATTCAAAGCAGTTTTCTTCTCCTTCTTGAGACAGTTTTACCGGTTTAATCATAAGAGGCGCCTTTTATGGTGAGCAGGAGCAGGCCCCTTCTTTCCTGTTCACCGGTATTTATATAAATGGAGACTATGGCGGATCCGATGATATAGGAAAACTGATGAATGATTTTCGTTCATCCAAAGTGGATGATATGATTCTGGAGCCGTTAAAGGAAACAGTCAATCGTTATAAAAATAACCCAAGGGAGGTGGCTGCCATGTGTGCCGATTTGGAAAAATGGAGTATGGATGAACGTTCTGAAGGACGGGCTGAAGGACGCGCTGAAGGACGCGCCGAAGGACGCACTGAAGGCGCTGAACTGCTTGCCCGGCTTTTGAAGCTGCTGCAGGCAGAGGGCCGCGTCGATGATATCCGGCTGGCTTTGGAAGATAAGGAAGCCCGGGAAAGGCTGTATAAGGAATATCATCTGGAATAAATCAGAACCGGACAAGGTTTGATCCCTGTCCGGTTTTTGCTTTCCTTGCTGTATGTATGCAGGAAGGGGCTTAAGTTCGCTTACCATTGATTTGACATCATAGCCCTTTGTCCAGCGTTGGAAGGCTCCTGGGTTATGGTTTTTCTGGCAAATAAAAAAAGCGTCGAAGCATCGACGCTTTTTTATGGCGGAGTGAGGGAGATTCGAACTCCCGCACCGGTCACCCGGTCTAACGATTTAGCAAACCGTCCTCTTCAGCCACTTGAGTATCACTCCACATAGCTGACTTGTATAAGGATACACTATGAAGGGCCTCATTGTCAAGGACTTATTTTTTATTCTCTTCTTTTACAGCCTGCTGCTTTGCATCTTTATTAGCTCTCGCTTCCATGGTTTCATCCGTGGTATAACTCATTATCAGTAACGTTCTTAACAGCAGTGCCCTATTTCCCTTCCTTTTTCAGCATTTCTCCTTCATGTGACAACAGGGGCAGTTAATATCCCGGCTTCCTTCGTTTCTGCAGGCGGTCCCATATAGGAACAAAAAAGACCGGAAGCCCGGTCTTTTCTTATCGAATCAGATATACATTCACTTTGGGTTTCATACCCCATTTGTAGGCCTGGTCGTAGTTATCCACGCCCACATCGATAATATTTCCATGAATGGCGCCGCCTATATCATCGCAGATGGCATAGCCATAGCCTTCGATGTAGACTTCACTGCCCAGAGGGATAATATTGGGATCCACCGCTGCATGGCCTTTGCCTGCATAGGCACCCATGGCTGTCATCCCTCTTCCATCTCCGTCATTAGGCGTGTAGGCAGTAGCTTCCATACGGAATACTTTTTTATAGTTTCCTGTAAAGCGGGGTGCGCTGTCCAGTCTGTCCCATACATCACCGTCGGCAATGCCGGTTCTGGCCAGATTTTCTTCTGCCTGGAGCTGGCGCACTGCCTCAGCAGTCCCCTCCCCGTAAATACCATCGACACTGCCGGGATTATAACCGTGAAGGAGAAGTTTGTTCTGAAGACGGATAACTTTCTTCCCGGAGTCTCCCGGGGAAAGCACGGTTTCACCGCTCTGGGCCGCATACTCGGAGGTAATGCGGGACAGGGTGTCTCCATTCACCATGCCGGTGACGGAAAGGCCTTCGTCGCTCTGGAAGGCTTTCACTGCAGAAGCGGTATCGCCGCCGTAAATACCGTCTACCGCTCCATCCAGGTATCCCATTTTCTTCAGCTTCCGCTGAATCGATGAAACATCACTGCCGCTGTCACCGATACTGTAAAGGGAGGATCCTCTGTCGCCGCTTTCTTCCTCTTCCCTCTCTCCTTCGTAGGAAACAGAAGAGGTATCTTCATTTCTCAGGGCGCCATAGGTCATTTCATCAATGACACCGGAAACAGGAATGCCTTTGGCTTTCTGAAAAGCCCTTACGGCATTGGTAGTATCTTCACCGTATACGCCGTCAATGCCGCCTTTCAGATAACCTGCGGCCTGGAGCCGTACCTGCATGTCACTGATCATGCTGCCCCGGTTGCCCTCGGCGTAGACTACGCCGCCGCCGGGACGATAGCCCGCTCCGGCGGCCCGTTCAATCGCTGCCCGGGTATCATCATCAGCCCTGCCGGTAACAGGCAGGCCTTTGGCCTTCTGGAATAAGGCCACTGCTTCTTTTGTGGTGGAGCCGTAATCTCCATCTACTGTACGTGCAAGATAGCCTGCCGCTACCAGGTCGTTCTGCAGGGAAGAGACTTCACTTCCTGACATGCCGATAGACAGGGTCTGGGCAGACGCGGTAAGAGACGCCACCAGCCAGATGGCTGCGGCGCATCCCCATGTATATAAAGCACGCATTCATATCACCTCCATAGACTCCTGTATTTTACCATTTTCTGCCGATTTTGTAAAAAAAAGAGTAAAACCCTCATATTTCATACTGCAAATGATTCGTTTTTGAGGCTTGCTTAACCGGGCAGAAATACTGATTTTTTCGGTGGGAAATATTCTCTGAAAATACCGGAAATCGGGGGATTTCAGCCCAAGAGGAGAGCTGTTTTATCGGGGAATTGCATTTGGACAAATCTTTGGTATAAATGCCCAAAACCTCAAGGCGCCTTTTGCCTCCCCCAAGGGTCGGCCCCTTTTTATTTTCCCCTTTCCAGTCATATTTTTTGAATTGTCTAAATCTGGAAATCATATTATAATAATTATGTATGCGTAGCTTTCATTTCAAGGAGGAAATATGGAATCACTGAATCAACTGATTTCCACCATTAACGGATTTTTATGGTCATCTGTTATCATAGCCCTGCTGGTGGGAGCAGGCTTCTATTTTACTGTCCGAACCAGGGCTGTACAGATTCGTTACTTCGGACGGATGTTCCAGCTCATAGCCCATACGGCCGGCCGGAAGACCGAGGGAAATGAGGTTTCTCCTTTCCAGGCTTTCTGTGTCAGCACTGCTTCCCGAGTAGGTGTAGGCAACATTGCAGGCATCGCTATTGCCATCGTATCCGGCGGTCCCGGCGCTATTTTCTGGATGTGGTTTATTGCGGTCATCGGTTCCGCCACGGGCTTTGTGGAATCTACCCTGGCCCAGCTTTATAAGGTACCAAGAGAAGACGGCAACGGCTTCCGCGGCGGCCCTGCCTATTATCTGAAAAACGGCCTCGGCCACCGTATCTGGGCTGCCCTCTTTGCTATTCTGATTTCCGTCACCTACGGTATGATTTATAATTCCGTACAGTCCAATACCATTTCCCTGGCCCTGAACCATGCACTGGGTCTGGACCGTATGATGGTAGGCGGCATGGTTACTGTGCTGGCCATGCTGGTCATCTGCGGCGGTATGGGCCGGGTAGCCCGGGTGACGGAATGGATGGTGCCTATTATGGCAGGCATTTACATCGTGGTTGCTCTGGGCATTATGCTCTATAATATTACCGAAATGCCCCATGTGTTCTACATTATCCTCCGGGATGCCTTCGACTGGCAGGCAGTATTTGGCGGCGGCATGGGTGCTGCTGTGCTCACTGGATTCAAGAGAGGGCTTTTCTCCAACGAAGCCGGTGAAGGTTCCGTACCAAATGCAGCAGCCACTGCAGATGCCACCCATCCGGTGGTGCAGGGCCTCATCCAGGCCTTCGGCGTGTATGTAGACACCCTTTTCATCTGCTCCGCTTCTGCTTTCATCGTTCTCCTCACCGGAGACTACAGCGCCACCGGTCTGACCGGCATCGAACTGATTCAGTGGGACATGACCCAGTACTTCGGAAACGGCGCTCCGAAAGCCGTTTCCTTCCTCATTTTCCTCTTTGCCTTCACTTCCCTTATTGGGAACTATTATTACGGGGAAATCAACATCGGTCATCTCACTCATAAAAAATGGCCGCTGAACCTCTTCCGCCTTCTCATTGCTGTCATGATTTTCTGGGGTTCCATTGCGGATCTGCCCCTTGTGTGGAACCTGGCGGACCTCTTCATGGCCTTTATGGTCTTAACCAACGTAAGCGCCATTATTCTTCTTTTCCCCCAGGCCCGGGCCTGCCTTCTGGATTATGAAAAGCAGCTGAAAAAAGGCATCCGGGTACCTCTCTTCCACCGGGATGTGCTGTCCGATACGAAGGGTATCGTATGGTGGGATGATGAAAACAATTCCAATCATTTGAAACGGATGGAGAAATAAGGATTTCCAAAGAAAGCACGGACTCATTTACAAGTCTGTTCTTATCTATTGCTTCGTCATGGGATTTCCTAAACAGATGGTTGTTCACATCTAGTCATTCCCTGACAAAAAAACAATTGCTGCATCCATACTTGTCTAAAGGACTGTGAGGAAAGAGGGGCATCCCTTTTCCCCCACAGTCTTTTTTGCAAAGGAAGGAAAAACGAACACCTATCCCTCTCCTCTGAAAGGATTTCCTATAGAATAAACCATTTTCCTGTTTTATATCATTTTATCAAGGAGGAAATATGATAATCAAAGCACCCTGCGGAGCCATGGAAGGCATGGAAATCCAGGGCATACATCAGTTTCTGGGTATTCCCTACGCCAAGCCGCCGGTAGGTGCCCTTCGCTTTATGCCCACAGAACCGGCGGAACCCTGGACAGGAATCCGTTCCTGCAGAAAACTGGGCCACGCTGCGCCTCAGCTCTATGTACCGGGACTTACTTTTCTGAAAAAAGAAGAGACCCTGGATGAAGACTGTCTTTATTTAAATGTGACCACCCCTGATACGACAGGAAAGCTTCCTGTCCTCTGCTGGATTCACGGCGGCGCCTTTCAGAAAGGATCTGCCACAGCAGGCATCAATCCGCCTTCCTTTGCCAGAGAAGGCATGGTGGTTGTCAATATGAATTACCGCCTTGGAGCCCTGGGATTTATGGATATGTCCGGTTATCTGGGAGATGCATACCGACAGTCCGGAAACAGCGGCCTTCTGGATATTATCGAGGCCCTCCGCTGGGTACGGAAGAATATTGCTTCCTTTGGCGGCGACCCGGATAATGTAACCATTATGGGCCAAAGCGCCGGTGCCAAGCTCTGCGGCGCCCTGACCATCATGAAAAAAGCCAGAGGACTGTTTCAAAAAGCCATCCTTTGCAGCGGCGCCGTGCAGTGCATTCGAGATGTACATACTGCCCGGTGCATAACAGATCAGTTTATGGCCCATGCAGGTCTTACGAAAGACAGGGCCCATGAAATCCTCACCATGCCCTGGGAAGCCATTTTAAAAGCCCAGGCTCCCATGTTCCGCGGATTCAACCTGCATGCGGCAGGCCCTGTATTTGACGGCATCAATTTTGAAGGAAACGACGCCCTTGCCCTGATCCGGCAGCAAACAGGCCCGCGTATTTCCCTTCTCATGGGAACAAACAGAGATGAAACAAATCTCTACTGGCATATCTATCATGTGCATGACATGGATGAAGGGCTGGCAGAAAAACTCTTCGGCAATCGGGCACCCATCGTTATGAAAAACTACAGAAAAATACCCAAAGACGAAAACTTCCATCAGCGTTTCGTCCACTTCCTGACAGAATATATTTACCGCGCCGGTGACATAGACATGGCGGAAACCGCTTCTGACGCAGGACAGGACGTCTATCTCTACCGGCTGGACTGGGACCGGCAGGCTTATAAAGCCTGTCATGCTTCTGAGACCCAGTTCCTTATGGGTATGGGCTCTGTCATCCACGATGTGGACCACTCGCCTGCCCATGAAGAGCTGAAAGAAGAAATGCACGGCGCCTTTACTGCCTTTATAAAAAAAGGCATACCCGCTGCAGAGGGCATGCCGTCATGGCCGAAATTTGACAGAGAAAACCGCCGTATCATGGTCTTTGACCATCCCTGCCATGTAGAGAGAGCTGCTGCATCGGAAACAGACCCGGCCATGCCATTTCAAGTATTTGCTCTTTAAAATCTGTACATTGAAAAGGGGCTGTGAAGAAATGATTTACATTTCCTCGCAGCCCTTTTTTGGCTGAAACAAATTTAGAAAAGTAAAAAGCCACTGACCTTCGACAGGTCCTGAGCAGCAGGAAGCCTGTCAAAAGGTCTTATCCAGATGCCCTACCACTTTTTTATTTCCTTTTTTCTCATCCCGCTCTTCCAGTTTTTTCATGATGTCGTAAAGATCTACGCCGGCATTTTCCCAGAGGACGAAGAGATGGTAGAGGAGATCGCAGGATTCATCTATGATTTCTTCCTTATCTTCGTGCTGATCGGCAATAATGACTTCAGAGGCTTCCTCTCCTATTTTTTTGTCGATTTTATTCTTACCTTCCTTCTGGAGGTAATTGGTATAGGATTTTTCCTGGGGATGAATTCTGCGGTCTTTAATTTCTTCAAAGAGCGTATGAAGGATGGTGAGGCTTCCTTTCGCTTTTGTATTATCCCACTGCGAAAGACTCCGATAGAAGCAGCTGCGGTTTCCTGTATGGCAGGCAGGGCCTTCCGGAATGGCCTCTACCACCAGGGCGTCGGCATCGCAGTCCACGTAAATCCGCTTGACATGCTGGAAATGGCCTGACTCTTCGCCTTTGTGCCACAGTTTCTGGCGGCTACGGCTGAAGAACCAGGTTTCTCCGCTTTCCACCGTTTTAGCCAGAGATTCGGCATTCATATAGGCCACCATGAGCACTTCGCCGCTTCTGGCATCCTGCACCACTGCCGGCACCAGTCCCTTTTCATCAAATTTTATTTTTCCGATGTCTACTGACTCCATAAATCCTCCTTATATCCGCACGGGAATGCCGTGGGCTGCCAAATATTTTTTTAAATCGGGAATGGCGATTTCGCCGAAGTGAAAGACTGACGCTGCCAGGGCCGCATCGGAGCCTGCTTCAAAGGCTTTCAGGAAATCTTCCATTTTCCCTGCACCGCCGGAGGCGATGACGGGAATGGAAAGCTGCTCTGACAGGGTGTGCATGAGTTCCAGGTCATACCCCTTTTTTTCCCCATCGGTGTCGATGGAGTTCATGCAGATTTCTCCGGCCCCCAGCTCCATGCCTTTCCTGGCCCATTCCAATACGGAAATACCGGTGTTTTTCCGTCCGCCTTCGATGTACACGTCCCATCCGCCATGGTCATTCCGTTTGCCGTCGATGGAAAGAACCACGCACTGGTTTCCAAAACGCTCGGCACTTTCCCTGATGATTTCCGGATGCATGACGGCGGCAGAGTTGACAGATACCTTGTCGGCACCAGCCAGCAGCATGGTGCGGAAATCGTCAGCTTTGCGAATGCCTCCTCCTACGGTAAAGGGGATGGTCAGCTCTTCCGCAATGGCTTTCACCGTGTCCACAAAGGTTTCCCGCCCTTCATGGGTTGCGGTAATGTCATAAAAGACAAGCTCATCGGCGCCGGAGTCGGAGTAGTATTTTCCTAAAGCCACAGGATCATCTACGTCCTGCAGGTGATGAAATTGTTTTCCCTTGACCACCCTGCCATGATTCACGTCCAGACAGGGAATGATTCTTTTTGCAAGCATAGTATGCTCCTTTGCGTTTTAGAAAAACAGGGGATGCCTCGCAGCCCCGGATTCAGAGGGGGCTGGGAAAAGGTTCTTAAGATTGACCGGCCTGTGGCCGGAGGGTTATTAGGTTTGACGGGCCCCTGGGGCCCGAAGGTTGTGGACTGCCCTGTCGAAAAATGAGTATAAATTTCGCAAAGCGGTTCCTTCCCGCCGACTGCTGTTTAATGCCTTTTGATTCAAACGCTGCACGTACCAAGATTCTTCGCCTGCGGCTCAGAATGACTGTGCAGGCGAGAAGGTAAGGTCGTAACGCTGAATTTATACTCATTGCCCACAGAGCAATCCACAACCCTCGGCCCGGAGGGTCGTCAAACTTACGCCCCTTCATCCGCGCAGCGGATGTCAACCCTCGCCTGCGCAGCAGGCGTCAACCGAAGCACGCAGTGGCTCCGGTTACGGCTCCCTTATTCCTGGATGTCCCGGATTTCTTCCATGGTTACTTTTCCCTCATAGAGGGCTTTGCCTGTAATGGCTCCGTACACTCCCATGGCAGACAGTTTCCGGAGATCTTCTGCGCCGGAGACGCCGCCGGAAGCAATCAGGTGGATGCCTTCCAGAGCCTGAAGTTTTTTCATCATGTCGAAGTTCGGGCCGGAAAGCATACCGTCCCGGCTGATATCCGTATAAATCAGCGTATTCACGCCGTGGGTCAGGAGTGTTTCTGCAAAGGTCATGACCTTGCGGCTGCTGCCGTC
>ULQW01066711.1_pt1 | contig 17998 bp, 15 predicted proteins | sample 1954921 | NCBI WGS metagenome assembly ULQW01 (sample SAMEA4835666, study PRJEB28245) | human gut metagenome | biome: gut microbiome; material: fecal sample | place: Denmark | collected 2008
TTTTACAGCGTTGTTAGGGGCACCGGCAGCCGGATAGACAACATCGTATTTTTTTAAGCTTTCATCCAAAAAGATTTCAACATTGTCCTTAAGTGCAAAGGGACAAACTCCTCCCATCGGATGACCGAAAAGCTCAGGAAGAAGTTCAGCAGGACAAAAGTGTGAAGTTTCTTTAAAAAGCTTTTTGAATTTTGAATTGTCTAATTTCGATTCTCCGGAGACAACAATAACGAGCAGCCGTCCGCTTTTTAATTTGATAGCCAGGGACTTCGCAATTCGATCAGGCTCACATCCCAATTGTTCCGCCGCTAAGGTGACGGTAGCACTTGAACCCGGAAATTCAATATAAGAGTCTCCGATTCCTTTTTCGTTCAGATAGGCTTTTACGTTTTGAATACTCATAGCAAAAAAGGGCGAGAAGCTTTAACTTCACGCCCTGATCTTCATTGTTATTCGGCTTTATTCTTTTCTTCGTGATGGTAATGACGTTGATGAGAATGATGGTGATGTTCCTCATCATGGTCATGATGATGACCACAACAGCATCCATCCTCATGATGGTGATGATGTTCGCCGCCGCACTCACTTCCCTCTTCATGATCATGGTGGCCACAGCAGCACTCACCGTCTTCATGATGATGGTGATGATGCTCCTCACCGCAGGCGCAGCCTTCAGAGTGTTCGTGATCATGATGACCGCAGCAGCATCCCTCACCCTCATCGTGGTGGTGATGTCCGCCATGGCAACCACAGCCTTCACCGTGCTCATGATGGTGATGCCCGCCACAGCAACAACCACCTCCATGATGACGTTTGGGCAACTTAATCGGGTCAAAAGGCATCATCACTTCTTCAAATTCCAAGCCTGCATCAGTCAACAATTGCTGCAAGGCTTCGTCTTTAGCAATCGCAAAACCATTTTCAACCTGAGCGACACGAATGCCTCGGTTTAGGAGAGCCACGGCAGCTTCTGCTGCGAATTCTTCATCGCCCTTGATCATCAGAACGGATTCGGGAGCAGCATCAACAACATAGAAATGACCGGCATCGTCCAAGAGAACATCACCAACTTCCAAAGGACGCTTGTCGCTTACTTCTGTTTCTACAGTCACCCCGTTCACAATAACCTGAGCGGGCAGATTATCACGTTCGAGGCTAGTTAAAGCCACATGCTGAGCACGATTTAAAATGGCTTTTGCCGGGGTTGCCTCCGAAGCCAAAATTTTCGTAATTTTCATTTTCTTCTCGCTTAAAAATCCTAACGAATGGCATCTATTGCGTTACTCAATCGATCAACCGCAATAATTTCAAGTCCTTCAATCGGCTGTTTCGGAGCGTTCGCTCGAGGAATAATGGCTCTGGAAAAACCTAATTTAGCCGCCTCTTTCAGACGCTCTTGGCCTCTGGGCGCCGGTCGGATTTCTCCTGCCAACCCCACTTCGCCAAACACAACCAATCCTTCAGGCAAAGAACGATTTCTCAGTGAAGAATATATCGCCATTAATACTGCCAAGTCGGCAGCAGGTTCGGTAATTTTAACCCCGCCGACTGCATTGACAAATACATCCTGATCAAAGCAGGCCAATCCTGCATGCCTGTGAAGTACAGCCAATAGCATCGAAAGACGTTGCTGATCAATGCCAACAGACAAACGTTTTGGTGAGGGAAGATGGGTTGTGTCCACCAACGCCTGCACCTCTACGAGCAATGGGCGGGTTCCCTCCTGCGTGACCATAACGACAGAACCAGGAACATTGGCCTTGTGTTCTGACAAAAAGATAGCGCTCGGGTTATTTACACCCTTCAGTCCCCTATCGGTCATGGCAAAGACGCCTAATTCGTTGACCGCACCAAAGCGATTTTTAAAAGCGCGGATCAATCTGAAATTGGAATGGGTATCCCCTTCAAAATAAAGAACCGTATCGACAATATGCTCTAAAACACGGGGACCGGCCAAAGAGCCGTCTTTTGTCACGTGACCGACAAAGATTAAAGTAATGCCTGAACTCTTGGCTATACGAGTCAGTCTTGCTGAACATTCACGGACCTGCGTCACAGAACCGGGCGCAGATTCAAGCTGATCTGAAAAGAGCGTTTGAATAGAGTCAATAACGACAAATTGGGGCTTTTCTTCCAAAAGTGTCGCCTCAATCTTTTCCAACTGAATTTCGCTCATCAACCTCAAACCTTGAGGCTCAAGACCTAAACGTTTAGCACGTAAAGCAATCTGCCCCGGGCTTTCTTCTCCGCTCACATACAGGCAACGCACATCCTGATGAACAAGCCGATGCATCACCTGAAGTAAAAGAGTGGACTTACCGATCCCGGGATCTCCGCCGATAAGGGAGACGCCTCCACAAACAAGACCGCCGCCCATAACTCGATCAAACTCTTGAAAGCCCGTAACAATACGGGGAACCTCTTGAGCCTGAACATCGTTCAAGTCCAACACTTCTGAAGCGTTGACCAAACCTTTATGACGCGAATCACCAAATCGTGCGGCAGCCCCTGTTTCAACAACAAATTCTTTTAACGTGTTCCATTCGCCGCAATGGGGACAGCGACCGGCCCACTTGACCGTGGTTCCGCCGCACTCGGAACAAACCCATTCAACTTTTTTCTTTTTTGTTGCCATATGGACTAATTTTCATCTTCGAGCATCGGAACACGCAGGGCTATCGCACACATGAGTTCGTAACCGATCGTACCGCACCGCTTTGCGACATCATTAACCGAGATATTCGCACCCCAAAGTTCCACTTCGCTACCTAATTGAGCTTCGGGAATATCCGTGACATCAATCGTGAGCATATCCATGGAAATAGCTCCGGCAATCGGAGCAATTTTGCCTTCAACAAAGGTAGGCGTGCCATCAGGGGTTGAACGAGGATAACCGTCAGCATAACCGCAAGCAACAACGGCAATACGCGAATCACGATGGGTAACGAAACGAGAACCGTAACCGATTGCTTCGCCCGCCGGAACATTTTGAATAGCCAAAATCTTGGCCGATAAGGTCATCGCCGGTCGGATATTAAGATCAGCAGAAGTGTAGTGGCTGTCGGGGCTTACGCCATAAAGCGCCACCCCGGCACGAACAGCATCACCTTTTACATCGGATTGCCAAAGCGTAGCGGCAGAATTGGCCATACACAGGTTCTTCGGCATCGGTTGGATTTTGTCCATCCGATTTAACTGAATCGAAACAGTCGCCGGTCGTTCATGACCGTAGGTGGGTTCAGCATTGGCAAAATGGGTAACAACGCCCATCACTTGAACGCCTTCAATTGTTTGAAGTTGCGCCCGAATTTCTTCTTCCTCTTGAGGCAGAAACCCCAAGCGGTTCATACCGGAATTAATTTTGATATGAACTTTTAAAGACGCATAGGGAGCCTGAGCCTTTAAAAGCTCAATCATAAGACGATTATGAACGATGGTTTCAATGTCATATTTTTCCAATAAAGGGATATCCGTGGCATCAAAAAAACCTTCCAAAAGCAAAATCCGTTTTTTCCACCCCTGTTCTCTAACCTTTTGAGCATCGCAAAGATCAATCATGGCCAAGCCGTCAGCGGCCTCGAAAGCACGGGCTGCCCGCAATAAACCGTGACCATAGGCGTTTGCTTTGACAACTGCCCAAAGTGTGCGACCGTTGGCTGCCTCACGCATGCGTTGGAGATTGTGTCTGAGTGCCCCCATGTGAATGGTGGCTGCAATAGGACGTGGCATAACTCTTCTCTAATATCTAAAAGCTTCACAAAAGATTCGTCTAATCTTAGCGCAGCGGGCCTATTTTTTTCTGCTTAATTCAACTTTTTCTTGAATTCAATGGGATTTCTCCCTAATACCTAATCAGCTACACTCTTCCGTTGATCTGCTAGAATCGTTCAGCTTAAGAAATTTGGGATTATTCATGAATCGCGGTTTTTATTCCATTATGTGCGCTCAGTTTCTCTCGAGCCTGGCCGACAATGCCCTGCTGATTGCCGCCATTGCGCTCCTGACGCAAATGAATGCGCCCGATTGGATGACTCCGCTTCTGAAGCTCTTCTTTGTTGTCAGCTACATTTGCCTAGCGGCCTATGTTGGAATTTTTGCCGATTCCATGCCCAAAGGCCGAGTGATGTTCCTGACCAATATGCTCAAAGTCGGCGGCTGTCTGTTGATGCTTTTTGGCTCGCATCCGCTTTTGGCTTACGCTGTCGTCGGTATTGGTGCGGCAGCCTACTCCCCTGCTAAGTACGGCATTCTCACTGAACTTCTTCCTCCGGTTAAACTGGTGTTGGCAAACAGTTGGATTGAAGGTTTAACCGTAGCTTCAATCATTTTAGGGGTTGTAATGGGCGGCGTTTTAATTAATGACGCTGTAAGCTACGCCATTTTGCACTCGGGCTTTCCTTTTGTGGCTTTAGGCATCGCCACCCCGGCACAAGCGGCCATTTCTATTATTGTTCTAATCTATTTAGCTGCCGCTGCCGTCAACTTATTGATTCCAGATACCGGTGCCCGTTATCCCAAAGCTGACTTTACACCGATCGAAACACTTAAGAATTTCTATAAAAGCTGCGCTATTTTGTGGAAAGACCGTCTAGGTCAAATTTCACTTTCCGTCACAACCCTCTTTTGGGGCGCAGGCGCCGTATTACAGTTCCTTGTTTTAAAGTGGGCCGAATATGCTCTCGGCATGAACTTATCCGAAGGTGCCATCCTTCAGGCCGTTGTCAGTATCGGTATTGCAATCGGTGCCGTTCTTGCTGCTCAACTGATCAGTCTGAAAAATTCTCTCAAGGTTCTGTGGATGGGTGTCATCATGGGAGCGCTCGTAACGTGCTCGGCCTATTTCAACCAATCGATGGTTCCTGTCGGTGGCTTTGACTGTTTTGGCGTTCATGTAACGTGGGCAGTGTCGGTTGCGGTTTGCATCATGATTGCTGTCGGTATCTGCGCGGGCTTTTTCGTTGTCCCGATGAATGCTTTACTGCAACATCGTGGGTATGTTCTGATGAGTGCCGGTAAATCCATCGCAGTGCAAAACTTCAATGAAAATCTCTCGATTCTCATCATGCTTGGGATCTATTCGCTTTTGATTCATTTTGGCATGAGCGCACCGGCCACCATGGTAACGTTCGGACTATTTGTTCTGATTTCCATGCTTTTGGTTATCTACAAACACTTCCGTAATCAACGCGAATACGACTCCACTCACCTGATCGGTGAAAAAAAACGTCATTAAAAATCCGTTTCTATTTAGGAAAGATCAAGCAGAAGCTTTTTAGCGAGATTGAAGTCACGCCAAGCACAAATTTTCTCTGTCGGCGAACGCAATAAATAGGATGGATGGTAGGTGACAACCGTTGGGATCGGTTTACCGTTAACTTCAATATGATGGGTTTGCCCACGAAGTCTGCCGGTAGACATTTCCGTTTTCAGCAAAGCATGCGAAGCAATTCTGCCTGACAAAACGATGACTTTCGGATCCAACAATTCCAACTGACGAGTTAAAAATGTCGCGCAAGCGGCGATCTCATTGTCATGAGGATCACGATTATTGGGCGGACGGCACTTTAAGACATTAATAATGGCCACATCCGCTCCGCGCCTTAAGCCCAAAGAGCGAAGGATGTTTTCGAGCAATTCACCGCTTTTACCAACAAACGGTTTGCCCTGGAGATCTTCATCGCGCCCAGGAGCTTCCCCGACAATCACCATCTTGGCAGTCTTTTCTGCCGTTCCAAAAACCGTTGAAAGACGACTCTGACTCAAGGCTTTACAGGCTGTGCACTGAGAAACCAACGTCTGCAGTGTCTTCCAGTCGGCGTTTTGTGCCCGAGTCAACAATTCGGAATCAACTTCTACAATGCCAGGCTCAGCAAAACTTCGACGAATCGGTTTGAGTTCATATGTCTTTGGTTTATGCGATTCCGGACTCGTCAGCACTGAATGCTCGTGAGGCGGCGTCTTATTAACTGTTGAAGCGGGTTTAAAGGCGTCTGAATGGGTGGAATTTTGTTCCGCAACCGACTTTGGGGCAGTAGTAATTTCTTTTGCGGTGCTGTCTTTTGCAATAGACTGCGGAGACAATGGGTCATCCTCGTCCCGTCCGATCCACAGCGGTCCGATGTCCATCGCCATCCATAGGCGCGCAGTCTCTTTTGAATAGCCAGGCATTAGTTCCCCAATAATTTTTGCATGACAATCGCATCTTCCCGACCGTCATGACTCGGATAGTAACCTTTTCGAGAAGAAATTTCTTGAAACCCAACCGAATGATACAAAGCGCGGGCGCGCGTGTTACTGACACGAACTTCTAAAAATAAGCTCTCCGCTTGATTGGCAGCTAAGCGAGCAAGAACCTCATTTAAGATCAATTTGCCGTACCCCATTCCCTGTTCAGACGGCGTAACGGCGATGGTCAAAAGCTCCGATTGCTCAAAAATCTGCATGTAAACAGCAAAACCCAAAAGCCTGTCATCGTCTTTTAATAACAAAAATTGATGTCCGGCTTTTAAAGAACCTTCAAAATCAGCGAAACTCCAGGGAAACTCGAAAGCACTGGCATCTAATTGACTGATGGCTTCCAAATCTGTCTCAGCAGCCGAGCAAAAACGCAACGTCAAAGTTTTGCTCCTTGCAATCGTTCGTTAATAGTGAGCGCGACATGATCACGAATATACATGGGAGCTGCCTTATCAGGATCTACCCAAAGTTGATCGGCTGTATCTCGGCAACCATTAAACCACTCAATCATATAAGAGGCATCAGGGTGGGCATAAAGATGCTCGACTTTGAGATTCATGTCATAGACGCCAATAGCGGTTCCAACCACAAAGGTTACTTCATTTTGCTCGAGCCACAGTTGCACTTCTTCCGGTTTTACCAATCGTTCAGGTTGAAGAACCTTAAAGCGACCGTCGCTATTTTCATAAATAGCGGCATAACACTCGTTCATCCGAGCGTCATTTAGGACGGCAATACGCTTGCCACGATCTCGATAGTGATAACCCAGAGCGGTTAGCGTGGAGGTCGGCAACAACTTTTTATCCAGACCATACCCCAATCCCTGAGCAACACCGCAGGCGATACGCAAACCGGTAAAGGAACCGGGACCGCTACTAAATAGGATACCGTTGAGGTCCTTTAAAGAAATACCGGCATTTTTAATCAGCTCGTCGATCCAAGGTAACAGGCATTCAGAATGAGAATTACCGAGTTTTTCGGTACGACAATAAACCTGTGCTTTATAAGCTAAGGCAACGGAGCAATATTCGGTGGCTGTATCAAAAGCCAATAAGACTGGTTCACCCATCTTCGCACTAATATAAAAATGATGGGCTATCTTAGCACGAGAAGTCTCAGAAGGTTGATTTACTCAGCCGGAGTGGCTGGTTGAATCGATTGTGCTGATTGAGATTCAGCGGCCGACATCGGAGCTCTTTGGTGACGGAATCGATAGTATTCAATGTGCATTTCCCGAATTTGCTGACGCATTTGAGCTCTTTCTTCAGGTGAAAGGCGGTGTCGGACAACGTGCCCATCGCACTCGGCTGGCGAAACGTAGCGTTTGCGGAACTTTTCATTAATAGAGGGACTAAATTCGGTACGCATCGCACGACGCTCGGGCTCGGTCATGCTTCGCCAATAGTAACGCTGCATCTTCGGAGAAAGAAACGGCCATATCTCCGCTCTTTCCTTAGCACTCATCTCGGTCCAGAGCTTGGGATTGCCATCGGATTGCGGCATCGAAAAGAGCATCTGATCGATGGGTTCACCCGCATAATAAGGGGTGGAGGAATTATGATGTTCGGCTATCGGAGTCAAAAATGGGTGCGCAGAAGCACAGGTAAAAACACCTGCACACAATGCGAACGTAATCATTTTTAAACGACATGATCTTTGCATCAAAATTTCCTTTGCCCAAAGGCCGATCTTCTATACAAGGCAGATAGTAAGGATAAATAACTCAAAAAGGTGAAACGAATTTTTAATGTCATTTCTTTTGTGTAATTGAGTGTAAAAAAGCCTTTTACCCCCTTTACAAACTCAAAAATTTGATCAAAATATAAATGTAACAAAAACGATTTTTTCTTCAATTACATTTTAAAGTGAGTTACAAATATCATGTCAGAACGTACACCCAAGTTATTAGTCGTTGACGACGACCCCCGTCTCCGTGATCTTTTACGCCGTTACTTAGGCGAAAACGGATTCCAAGTGTTTGTGGCCGATAACGGTGTGACGATGAACCGTTTGTGGCTTCGTGAACGCTTTGATGCTTTGATTTTGGACCTCATGATGCCCGGCGAAGACGGACTGCAGATTCTGCGTCGTCTGCGCGAACAAAAAGACACGACTCCGATCATTATGCTCACCGCTCGCGGTGAAGACGTTGATCGTATCGTTGGTTTGGAAATGGGGGCCGATGATTACATTCCGAAGCCCTTTAACCCGAGAGAACTTTTGGCCCGTATTCATGCCGTGCTTCGTCGTCGTCCGGCTGCAGATGCTCCCGGAGCTCCTTCGATGACCGACGAAGTGGTTAAATTCGGGGAATTTGAATTGGATCTCGGCACGCGCGTTTTACGCAAAAACGGCGAACCCGTTCCCCTTACAACCGGTGAATTTGCTGTCTTGAAAGCGTTTGCTCGCCATCCCAAACAACCTTTGTCTCGCGACAAATTGATGGAGATTGCCCGCGGCCGCGAATATGAAGCTTTTGACCGCTCGCTTGACGTGCAGGTGTCTCGTCTGCGTAAAATGATCGAACCCGATCCTTCTAAGCCCAGATTCCTGCAAACGGTTTGGGGTGTCGGTTACGTGTTCATCCCAGACGGCGGACAATCGAATCAACAATAATAGGAACTCAATATGTCTTTGAAGTCACCGAGTTTATTTTGGCGGACCTTTACCCTTTTGATGCTCTTATTGATCATCACCGCACTCGCGTGGCTTCAAAGCTTTCGTGTTTTATCCGAGGTTCCTTTTTCAAAAGGCGTATCGCAGCAAATTATTTCTACCGTTAATCTGACGCGTTACGCCTTGATTTCTTCTGATCCCAATGCGCGTCCCGATTTGCTGCATGTGCTCGCTTATCGTGAGGGCGTGCGAATTATCCCGAAAGAAAGTTCCGACACCTGGAAACCCTTACATGCTCAAGGCAATATCGCTGAACTCATTGACAGTCAAACAAAAGAGGTTTTAGGCAACAGCACGATCGTCGCCGGTGAAGTCAACGGCGAAACAGGCGTTTGGGTATCCATGGTTATCGAAGGCGATGACTATTGGCTTTTGATCCGTAACGACCTTTTGGATCCCCCGTTCGGGACGACTTGGGTTTTCTGGGCATTTGTGGCCTTTTTAGTTGGCACCCTTGGTGCGACGGTTCTCACGCAGCGCACAGTTAAACCGTTAGCTCAGTTAAGTGAAGCAGCTAAAAAATTAGGACGAGGCGAAAAACCCGATCTCCTGCCGGAAAACACGCGAACTGCTGAAATTGAAGCCGTCAATCACAGCTTTAATCATATGGTGCGAGAACTCGAGCGCATGGAAGATGACCGAGAACTGCTATTAGCCGGTGTCTCTCATGACTTGCGCACACCTTTGACCCGCATGCGCCTTGAAATCGAATTAGCCGATTTGCCAAATGATTCTCGCGACGCGATGGTGAGCGACCTCGAACAAATGGAAAGCATCGTCAACCAATTCATGGCTTATGCCAAACGCAGTAAGCAACCGCTTGAACGGGTTGACCTAGGAGCAATGGTGTATGAAACGATTGGTGATATGCGCCTGCGCACCAAAGACGATGTGAAGATTGAAACAAGCCTAATGGGTAACCTCTTCGTGATGGCTCATCCAACAGAACTTGTTCGTGCGATTCAAAATCTGCTCGTCAATGCTGACCGCTACGGCAGAACGCCCGAGTCCGGACTTTTGGAATTAAATATTCAGGTTCTGCGTCAAGGCGATGAAGCAATGCTTCGCATCTGTGATAAAGGGGTTGGAGTTCCTGCCGAAGAAATGGCTCGAATTGTCCGTCCGTTTGAACGCGGAGACACGGCTCGGGGCGGTGCGAAAGGTGCCGGTCTGGGGCTCGCCATTGTTGTTCGTGTAGTTAAACGTTCGGGCGGACACATCAAACTATCATCCAACCACCCGCACGGTTTAATTGTCGAATTGGTGATGCCGCTTGCCAATAAACGAAACGAAAAACCGGTTCTCGAAGAACAAACGGCACCAACCGATACGCTTTTGCCTAGAAATAAATAATCATCACGCCTGAATACTAAAAAGCTTCAAGCAGTGCGATGGCGTGAACTTCAATGGCTTCTTTTTGGCCGACGGCATCGCACCCTTCCTTGGTCTTGGCCTTAATGTTCACGCGTTGAAGATCAATGCCGATTGCCTTGGCAACGGATTCTCGAATGGCTTCCATATGGGGAGCAAGTTTAGGCGCTTGTGCAATGACCGTAGCATCCACATTGACGATTGCCCAACCGGCTTTAACCACAAGACCGACCGCATCGGACAATAAAATTTTGCTGTCCGCATCCTTATAAGCAGGATCAGTATCCGGAAAATGGCGACCGATATCCCCCAATCCGGCTGCGCCTAACAGAGCATCGGTGATAGCATGCAAAAGCGCATCGGCATCAGAGTGACCCAAAAGTCCTTTTTCATAATCAATCGTAATACCGCCCAAAATCAAAGGACGGCCCTCAACCAGGCGGTGAATATCGTAGCCTTGTCCAATACGAAAACTCATTTTCAATCCTTCTTTTGTTCTGAATTCAACAAATAGTTTCTGACAATTTCTATATCGTCAGGATAAGTGACCTTAATATTAAAAGCGGAACCCTCCACAATTCGGATTTTGGCATTTTGCGCTTCCATCGCACTTGCTTCATCCGTTACTGGCCCTTTTGCCTCAACTAATGCGGCGCGTAAAGCGCCCGCTTGAAATACCTGTGGAGTTTGCGCCCGATAGCAATGCGAACGGTCAATGGTTTTTTCGATGAGACCTGAAGAGCTGACCCACTTAATCGTGTCGGTAACAGGCATAGCCAAAATTGCTCCGTCAATCGCTTCCGACTCAATCGTCTCTATCAGTCTTTCAACAGACTCACGATCCAGACAAGGACGAGCCGCATCGTGTACAAAGACCCAATCATCATCAGTCGGATTTAATGCCACCAAACCATTTAAAACAGATTCCGACCGAGTTTCTCCCCCACACGGGAAAATACAAACATCTCCGTGAAAATGACACTGATCAATGTAGGAATCGTTCTTGGACACCACTACCGCAATCTGATCAAAAAGATGCATATCCTGTAGCCGATTCACGGTCACTTCAAGCATGGAAGTGTTATCAAGCAAGGGATAATATTGCTTCGGATAACCGATTTTCATCCGTTCCCCAACCCCTGCGGCCGGGATTAACAAAATACGTTTGGACATACCGATAAACCTTTCTAGCGCCTGCCAAGGATGAATATGGTAGCAAGGATGCAGGCAAAGCCCAAGTAATCCATCGTTGCAAACTGCGTACCGAAAAAGACGACTGAGAAGACGGCTGCGGATATCGGCTCAACGCAAGCGATCATGCTGGCTTTGACGCTACCTAAATCCGCAACGCCTTGCATATAAAGCATAAAAGCGGCAATCGTTCCTAAAAGAATGATCAGAATCAGAGCAACAATGCCGTACGTATCCAATTGAAAACTAATTGAAGGGAAGTCAATCACAAACCCGGTAATCAATCCGCCTGCCAGCATACCCACCCCCATTAGGGCTTGAGTCGGGTATTTTGAAAGAAAGCGGGCCGGCAAAATCGTATAGATTGCAATACCCAACGCACTGGTTAAGCCCCAAAATAAACCTTCTGCAGAAATAGCCAAATGGCTGAGGTCACCATGTGTGGCAACGAAAAATGTTCCCACTAAGGCACAAATGATCGCCATCGCCTCACGGCGCATCGGAAGCCTGGACTGCATCAGACAGACGGCCGCTAAAATAAAGACCGGATTGAAATAAACCAACATCGTGGCTGTACCGGAATTGGTGTACTCGACCGCCGTTAAATAGCCAAACTGACTGATCATCAGGCCTCCTAAGGCATAAATTAACAACCATAGCCAGTGCCAACCCGGCTTAAAAAACGAACGCATCGTCCGGTGATGCATCGGAATAAAAGCCATGCAAAGCAAGATACCCGCGATCACCATTCGAACAACAGTCAGCCAATCTGGACGGACATCCTGAAAAGTGAACAGATATTGTCCACAAGCACCGGAAAAACCCCAGCCGATGCCGCCCACCAGCGTACAGACAATGCCACGCCAAAGTTTTGCGTCGCCACTTAATGCCATGGAAACCTCCTCATGGACACGGATTGTATAGGAGATTAAAAGGATCGAACGGCACAGAAGCTAACAAACGAAAAAAGAAAAAAGTAGCCATAATTACGCTCTGAATAAATAAGAGGCAAACATGTTTGACAATCTTCGCGACAGAATCAGAAGGGACATTTCCCACCTTAGCAACAAAGCCAAAAGAACACTAACGTTAGGCGCAAGCGGTGCCGATTCGCTTTGGCTGTCTCTGGCTGCGCTGCAGACACACGAAGACAGGAAACTCTTAGTTCTGATTGCCGATAATGCTTCACAGTGTCTCCGACTCAAAGAAGAAATCAGCTATTTTGCCCCGGAACTCAATATCGTTTATTTTCCGGACTGGGAAACCTTACCTTACGATTTGGTCAGTCCGCATCAGGATTTGGTCAGCGAGAGATTGGAAATTCTCTACAAACTTGCCAATCCCGACGAAGCACGTTCTCAAATTGATGTTGTTTTACTGACTGGGACAACCGCTGCGCAAACCATCGCGCCTCCCGCTTATTTATCCGGACGAGTCTTTTTCTTTAAAAAAGGCGAAGAAATTAATGCGGCCACCCTTCGCGAACGGTTGGTGAGCGCCGGTTACCAAAATGTCAGTCAAGTCGTCGCTCCCGGTGAATTCAGTGTCCGCGGAAGTTTGATTGATATTTTCCCCATGGGCGCTAAGACCCCATTTCGTTTAGACCTTTTCGACACGGAAATTGATTCTATTCGCTCTTTTGACCCGGATTCACAACGTTCCTTGGAAACAGTGGATGAAGTCCGAGTGCTCCCGGGCAGAGAATTTCCCACCGATGCTCAAGCGTTAGTTGATTTCCGAGCAAAATGGCGGGAATTTTTCACTGGCGACCCCTCTAAGGCCATTCTTTATAAAGACCTCACTCACGGCATTATCAACGCCGGCATTGAGTACTACCTTCCCCTATTTTTCGAAGAAAAGGCAACGTTTTTCTCCTATCTCAATGAAGAGCGCACGTTAATCGGAATGCTGGGCGACGTGGAAACCGCACTTAACCGCTTTATTGAAGAGACCCAAGGCCGGTACAAATTTTTAAAAGCGGATCCGGAAAGACCGGTTTTACCCGTTGAAATGCTCTACGAGAGCACAGAGGGCTTTTTCACAGAACTGAAGCGCTTTGTTCGCTTTCAAGGTAAAACGGAAGACAGCCCGATCAGCACGCGCGTTCTCGTGGACCGAAAAGCCGATAGACCGCTCGAAAATCTGGAAAGACTCATTGACGAAGAAAAAACTCGGAAGCATCGCGTTTTGATCATGGCCCCCAGTGTCGGTCGCCGCGAAACAATTAGTCAACTTTTTGACCGAAACGGTCTCAAAGTTCCCTACGCAGATAGTTTTAGCGAGTTTGTCAGCGACACTGAACCGGTGATGCTGACAGTTGGACCTTTATACCAAGGACTTAGTACTGAAGGCATAACGCTTCTCACAGAAACGGAACTTTACGCCACAGCTCCCCGCCGCACTTTAAGACGTCAGGCTCACACCACCAACGTCGATATGATGATCCGCGATCTCGCTGAATTAAAAATCGGCGATCCTGTCGTTCATATCTCACATGGTATCGGTCGCTACGCGGGGCTTCAAACGATTGACACGGCTAATGGAAAGGAAGAGTTTCTACGGCTTGACTATGCCAATGATGCAAAGCTCTTCGTTCCGGTTGCGCAACTTCAGCTTATTTCACGTTACAGCGGTAGTGACGCGGAACATGCTCCCCTTCACCATTTGGGCAAGAATGATTGGGAAAAAGCTAAGAAAAAAGCGGCTGAAAAGGTTCGCGATACGGCAGCGGAACTTTTAAATCTTTACGCAATGCGTGAAAAAAGTCAGGGACACGCTTTCCGCTTTTCCCGAGCCGATTATGAGGCCTTTGCTGAAAGTTTCCCCTTTGAAGAAACGGCCGATCAGCAAGCTGCCATTGAAGCGGTGCTCGATGACATGAAGGCGGATAAGCCAATGGATAGGCTTGTCTGCGGGGACGTCGGGTTCGGTAAAACAGAAGTGGCTCTGAGAGCTGCATTTGCCGCGGTCATGGGCGGAAAGCAAGTTGCTATTCTCTGCCCGACCACTCTATTGGCCGAGCAGCACGCTCATACCTTTAAAGACCGATTCTCAGCCTGGCCCGTTCGCGTAGCTGAACTCTCGCGCTTTAGAAGCGCCAAACAAAGCACACAAGTTCTTGAGGGCCTTGAGAACGGCACGATTGATATTGTTGTCGGGACACACAAGCTTTTATCCGAAAAAGTAAATTTTGCCCGCTTAGGATTGGTTGTCATTGATGAAGAACACCGTTTCGGCGTCAGACAAAAAGAAGTACTTAAAAAACTTCGTGCCGAAGTCGATGTTTTGACTCTGACCGCGACCCCAATTCCGCGCACACTGGCTATGAGCCTTGAGGGAATCCGATCTTTCTCTGTTATTGCTACGGCACCCGAAAAGCGCTTAGCCATTAAAACCATAGTCAGAAAGGAAACGCCTGAAGTCATCCGTGAGGCTGTCATGCGTGAATTAAAGCGTGGCGGACAAGTCTATTTCCTCCATAACGACGTCTCAACGATTGAAAACAGAAGAGAACAACTCTCACAGCTCATTCCGGAGGCCCGCATCGTTGTCGGTCACGGGCAGATGAATGAGCGAGAACTTGAATCGGTCATGCGTGATTTCTACCAACAACGCTATAACGTGTTGTTGTGCACAACCATTATCGAAACCGGTATTGATGTACCGACTGCGAACACAATCATCATGCACCGAGCCGACAAATTCGGCTTGGCTCAATTGCACCAGCTGCGCGGCCGCGTCGGTAGAAGTCATCACCAGGCCTATGCGTATTTGCTCACACCCGGTAAAGACGCGATGACACAAAATGCTCAAAAGCGTTTGGAAGCCATACAAAATCTGCAAGACCTGGGAAGCGGTTTTTATCTGTCGATGCATGACTTGGAAATTCGTGGTGCCGGCGAAGTGCTGGGTGAACATCAATCAGGTGAAATTGCCGCTGTCGGTTACGATCTCTACAACCAAATGCTCAGACGCGCGGTTAAAAGCATGCGCAATAACGAGGCTTTTGACTTGGATGCGCCTTTTCAGGCCATGGCGGAAATCAACCTTCATGCACCGGCGCTTTTACCCTCAGACTATGTTGAAGACGTCCATCAACGCTTATCTTTCTACAAAGAATTAGCTAGCTGTGAAAGCTTTAACGCTATTGAAACCGTACGAGAGGCACTTGGTGATCGGTACGGGAAACTGCCCACTGAAGCCAATACGCTCATTGAAACCCATCGTTTGCGCCTGTATTGTCAACACCTGGGAATCGAACGTATCGAAGCGACGGAATCGGTCATTATCGTCACTTTCATTGCTAAACCGCATTTTGAGCCCATGCGTTTAATTGAACTCATGCAAAAGAGCAAAAATATGCGCATGACGGGCGCAACAAAACTCAAAATTGAAACATCAACGCCGACCATTGAGTCACGCCTGGCTTATCTAAGGGGTTTTGTCAAAGCGCTCGATCATACCCGAAATGGTAATGAAAATTACTGATATTTGCGGCTACAATGAAGCCAAATAAGGTCTTATTAATTTATGAAAAAACTTTTTTTGGCAGCCACAATTTGCACTCTGGTCAGTGCATTCCCCGCCTACGGCGCGGGAGTGAGCTTTGAGCATGCCCGGGCTCTCATGCAAGAAAGAGCCGATATGCTCAAAATGAGTCAGGCAGACATTGAGCAAAGGCAACAGCAAGTCAAGGAATCCCGTTCTTTAAGCGGGCCCAAAATCAGTTTGAACGCTCAGCAGGTTGAGGGACGAAAAGACATCAATATGTCTTTTGATAATCCATTTGCAGGGCAACTTGGAGGATTGGCTACTCTCCCAGGAATGGGTTCCATTTCAAATGTTCCCGGTCAAAATAAATTCAAGATTGATTTTGAAGAAGATATTTCCGGCCCACGAGCTTCCGTTGACATGATTTGGCCGATTTACACGGGCGGCGCTATCAGTGCCAAACAAAATGCAACGCAGGCTGCATTAAGACAGGCCCGAGCCGGTCACGATAAAACCAAGGATGAACTCGATTCGCTTTTGGTTCAGAAGTATTTTGGTGTGCAGTTGGCCCGCAGTGTTGAAAAACTTCGTGCCGATTTACTCAAGCAGCAAGAACGTGACTTGAACCGCGCCAAACGCTTTGAGAAAGCCGGCATGATTGCCAAAATTGAACGCATGAGCGCTCAAGTCAACCGTGATGCGGCCGAAAGAGACTTTATCGGTTCTCAAACGGATCGAAAAGTGGCCGAAACAGAACTTGCGGATTTACTCCGTGAAGAGACCATCGGTAAGCTCGATACGCCGATGTTTGTCACGAAAAACCTTAAAACACTTTCTTACTGGCAAGACCTGGCTCTCGCCAACAACCCGACGCTCAAAGCGCTTGAAGCGCAACATGAACAGGCACGCATGGGTGTTCAAGCTGCAAAAGGCAGCTATCACCCGCAGGTTTACCTCTTCGGTCATTACAACATGATCAAGCATTACCTGACTTTGCCTGAACCGGATTGGATTGCCGGAATCGGTATCAGCTTTACTCTTTGGGACAACCGCGACCGCTCGGCACGCGTCGGCAGCGCTCAGGCGCTGGTCAATAAAGCTCAAGCAGCTCAGAGTCAAGCCAGAAATGAGATCAACAAAGTGGTTGAAGTCGCTTGGCTCAAAAGCAACCAAGCCTTGGAACAATATCGTTTGAGCACAAGTTCCATTGATCTGGCCAAAGAAAATGTGAAACTTCGCGAGCGATCATTTAAAGAGGGGCTATCAACTGTTGATGATGTCAATGATGCCCGTAATAAACTGATTGCCGCTCAGGTTGCTCAACGCGTAGCAGCCTACCGATTCGTAGTAGCCTATAGTTTGTTGCATGCAGCAAGCGGCACGATGTTGGATTTCATGGACACCTTTAAGCGTCCCGATATAACGGTTGTAGAACAATGACAGAATCGAATACAAAAAAAGTAAATAAACCGGTATTACTGAGCGCGGCAGCAGTGGCCTGCTTGGTTGTCTTGGGGGTTGGTTTCTGGATGGGAACTCATCCGTCCGAAGAACCTTTGTACGGCGTCATGCAGGCTAAAACCGTTGATGTAGCAGCCAAAGTAACTGGCCGTGTTGAAACTCTTCCCGTTCATGAAGGTGACACGGTAAGCGCCGGTCAACTGCTTATGACGCTGGATATTCCCGAAGTTGAAGCTAAACTCAAAGAAGTTGAAGCTTTAAAGTCAGCGGCTAGCGCCAGACAAAGTCTCGTGGATGAAGGTGCAAGACCACAGGAAATTCGTGCCGCCAAAGCCCAAATGCAAAGGGCTCAAGCCGGTCAGGAATTAGCACAAAAAACATTTAATCGTGTTCATGCTCTTTATCGCGAAGGCTTAATTTCTAAACAAAAGCACGACGAGGCGCTTGCACAGAAGAAAAGCGCTGACGAACTGCTTGCCGCTGCCAAAGAGCAGTATGACATTGCCCTTACCGGAGCGAGAACGCAGGAAAAACAGGCAGCCACCGCTTTAACAGCACAAGCCACAGGCGG
>ULQW01021147.1_pt1 | contig 17932 bp, 15 predicted proteins | sample 1954921 | NCBI WGS metagenome assembly ULQW01 (sample SAMEA4835666, study PRJEB28245) | human gut metagenome | biome: gut microbiome; material: fecal sample | place: Denmark | collected 2008
CTCTGAGTATCTATGCAGCGATGCAGGAATTCGAAATTAACGACCATACTTCAGAGGGGTATTATGATTCAATTGAAGCAACTTGAGCCTAATGCGGGACGGCACATCCAAAAGGTACTGCCATACCACCATCCAAAGCCACACGGCCTGCAAACACAGACCGTGTGGCTTTACAAATTCTAAAAAATATTCTCAATAGAAATGATAAATCCGAACACATTACCCACTTGGATAATGTAGTTCGGATTATCATTCCTTGGTCCGAGTAGTGCGGCTCGAACGCACGGTCTCCTGGTCCCAAACTTATCGGGAATACTTTTTTCGCTCTTTTATAGCGGTTTTTAGCCATTTCCTATTTGTTTTACTTACTCTTTGACGCTCTTATCTCCACTGTTTCCGGGTGCTCCAACGCCGTCTGTGGTAATCTATGTGGTCAAAAACGCTTCCCGTCCGTTTTCCGGTGAACTTTCACCGGTGCCGGATGGGAAGCGTTTCTCATTGCTGTTGGCTGCATTGTAACTCTGGACAGGTGGTTATGCAAGTGGTTTCTGCGGGGTGGCGGCTCAGATGTTGAGGTGCTATAAGCAAAGAATAATCACATTCCGCAAAAAGCGAATAACAGTGCGGCAAGTACTGTGGCAGCATGCACTATAGCGCAAGGTTAGAGTCAAGCAGAAAGTTTAATAGCATTCCCATTGTTTTATTCCCGTAAAAAATCGTTATATTCCCTCATTTTCTTGTTTTTTACGCCAAAATATGCTATCATTATAAACAATACCGTCAAGTGTTAGCATAGGCTCCAGCAGTACAGATGCGATAGTCTCGATGCTCTGTCAGGTAGTGGGGCATCTTATATGTACGCGCGATGGAAAAGCTTGTTATTGATGGGTGGCCGTAGTTGCCTACCATTGTTGCTGCTATGTTTGCTGTTAAAGTGAAAGGCAAAAATTTTGCAGATCGTGAGACCAATAATTTAGAACTCACATGGCTTGGAAAGGAGCCCCTCGATGGTTACAATTGATTCTTTAATTGAGCAGATGAAAAACCTTTTTGTCGTAGATGCACCGGTTCGTTTCAATACGCCGGAGTATACATACATTAAATACATAAATGCACAGAACCTACCTCGCAAAGATGTTATTTCCGGTTTGATGGCAGCTAGTATGAATCCTATATTTAATGCATATGACAACCTTGACAGAAAATGTGATATCTTTCGTCGTAAGTTGCCTGAAGATAGTGTATTGCATCGTTTTTTTAGGAGAGTAGATTTTCTTAATCAGTTAGAGGATTTTAAAAATGCACCACTTATTATTGAGGATTCTGTAATCAATACCGAATCTAACTTATGGTATGCTGTATTACAGAAAAATCTTTATAAGATAGGACTCCCTGTAGATATGTTTGAGCAATATCATAGCGATATTGATGCACTCGTTAACCGCCGAAACTCCATTGCGCATGGGGATTCCCACTCTGGAGTAACCTCACAAGATTTTTTGAAATGGGAGGGAAAAATCAAGCGTGTTATGAGTGATATTACGATGTTGATATACGATTATGCAAATCGCAGACAATACCTTCAACCTTCACCGGCTTAATCGTGGCAACAGTTTAGCAACAGAAAATCTGATAGCTAACACTCACCCGATAATTCAAATAGTGTAAATAGTCGTTGCAAAATCACCCAATTAAACTTGTTTAAGATGATTTTGCAGAGGGTGAGAAAGCGTTTTCCCAGTCGAATCCAAAATTGTGAGGAATGCTATACATTCTGTAGCGACACACTGGCAGAAAGTTTAGACAAGCTGTCCTCGCAGAGGATTCTGGGGCTTTCGACGGAATATAAAATGCATGCAAAACATGAGGGCCGCTTAGGGTTTTTATAAAGGTTCTCCATCATATTTTGTTTTATCGCAATGCGCTCAAACGGTTTTTCCGCTCTCTAGAACTGGTCATTTCCTATTTGTAAAGTCAAATCTATTCCGTAAAGAGACGGGAGCTGGAGACCGAAAAGCACGAATTGGACCTGGACGAGACACGCGATTTCATCGTCCAAGCGGGCTACGCCCTCAGCGTCAACAGCAAATTCAATGTGATTATCGGGTATTTCATCGGGCGGAAAAATATGATATTTTTGAGATCAATGAGGCGCTGTTTGCATTTGGCCAAAGTTTGTTGAGGGCATAGAAATAAAGCGGGATACGACAAATTTGCAAAGCCCTCCAAAACCGTCAGCGGTACATTCAACAGTTTATCAACATACAAAGTAAAGCGTAGGAGTATATATGGATTCACATATTCAAATGCCGAGAGTTGTGTTGAAAGAATTTGTTAATGATCGCCATTCATACTATAAGTATTGTGTTTTGAACAACGAAATTACAATTGGGGTTCCTAAGAAAACCTATACAGAGCAAGACTACTATTCCGAAGAAATGGAACAGTATCTGAACCAAAATATCGAAACTCCGTTAAAAATTCTCATAGAATTTGCAAAATCTATTTCTGATAAAGAAGATATAATTTCTGCCGATAGTAGCGTTATTGATACTGGATGGGCATATCTAAAGTCTTTATTGGCTAGAAGCAAAACCTGTCACAATATATTTCAGCAGCGATTAATATATGGCCAATTTTTTCTTTCTTCTCAATCGCAACACGATTTGGCGGTTCACAATACATTCAAATTGGCAGGTACCTTGCTAAATGAAAAAGAATTTGATTTTTCGTTTCTGACAAATTTAACATCCATGCCGCTCGTTTTACCTACGCGAGGCATTTATGAGTTTACTTATAATCAAGTCCTTTGCCTTATCGCTCCATTGTCACCGCGCTGCGCAATTTTTTTGAAACGACACGGGAAGATGCTGCATCCGGATATGTATGAAAACAGTTTTATTGAGATTCCCATTGGATGTGAAGAAAGAATTACATATTTAAACTCAATCGCCTTGCGTCAACAGATTAGTGAAAAAACCGGTTATATAGTTTGCCCTAAGCGAAGCGTTCTAAATGATTTGCTTAGTTATGCGGGTATAACGCCAAGATGGAAAAACAGAGAACATATCAGGTAATCTTCAATATTGCAACACACAATTTACACTGTTACACCAAAACATATAAATGCACAGAGTGGAACACTTGAAAACCGAATAAATGTCGCCCCATAGGCGACCAAAATCTCCTTCGGCTGCGCTACAATGGGAGCGCAATCAAACGAAGGAGGGTTTTTATTATGACAGAATTGGTTTTCATCCTGAACCGCAGCGGCTCCATGGCGGGGCTGGAGGCGGACACCATCAGCGGCTTCAACTCCATGATTGCGAGGCAGAAGGAAAAATACGGCTGGGAGTTCCTGTTCCTGGGTGCCAACATCGACGCCGCCAAGGAGGCGGCCCGCTTCGGCATCGACACCGACCGGGCGGTGAACTACAAGTGCGACAAGGAGGGCACGGCGCCGAATTACGAAGTCATCAGCGCCGCCGTGTGCAGCGTTCGGTCGACACAGGCCCTCAGCGCCGACTGGAAGCGCCGTATTGATGAGGATGTGGAGAAAAGAGGTAGATAATTGCAGGCGATTTCAACCACTATCTCAAGCCGCTCCGCCGCCCAAAAACCGCCCTAGTGCAGAATAGGCAGGAAGATAGTCAGATGCTCTTCGTACTCTCCGAGTATAAAACCCTTAATGCAGGCATAATAGTGAGGGATTTTTGGCGTGATCTATTGACTTTTCCCTTGTTTTTCGATATCATTTAAGGGAAAGTGAGAGGGGGCAAGAGAATGAGAACCTTCAATTACTCCGCAATCAAGGAGTGGAAGTGGGACTCGGATGTCCTTGGCCTGATTGCGGCCATATACAAGGAAGCCGGAAAGCAGGAACTGTATTTGAAGCAACGCCCGGAGGAACTCGAAAAACTCGTGGAAATTGCCAAGATACAGAGCACCGAGGCATCGAATGCCATTGAGGGCATCGTCACCACGAGTACCCGAATCCGGCAGCTCGTCGAAGAGAAAACTACGCCGAGGAACCGTGACGAGCAGGAAATTGCCGGATACCGCGATGTGCTGAGTATCATTCACGAAAGCTTTGATGCGATTCCAATTACGCAGAACTATATCCTGCAGCTTCATAAAATCCTGTACAGTCACATGAACAACCCGCTTGCGGGCCGCACAAAAAGTGTGCAGAATTATATCACTGCCACCTATCCGGACAGTCATGTGGAAACGCTGTTCACGCCGCTTGCCCCTTATGAAACGCCGGAAGCGTTGGACAGAATCTGCGAGGAATACAACCGTGTGATTGGGAATATGGAACTGGAGCCGTTGATTGCAATCCCGGTTTTCATCCATGATTTTCTGTGTATCCACCCATTCAATGACGGAAACGGAAGAATGAGTCGGCTACTCACGACGCTGCTTTTGTACCGGAGCGGATTTTATGTCGGCAAGTATATCTCACTTGAAGCCAAAATCGCCAAAAACAAGGATCTGTACTACGATGCACTTGCACAGGCGCAAACCGGCTGGCACGAAGGAATTGAGGATGTAGTGCCCTTCATCAAGTACCTGCTCGGGACGATCCTTGCCGCCTACAAAGACTTCGAGGATCGCGTGGCGCTTGTGGAAACCAAACTGCCTGCACTGGAAATGGTGCGCAGAGCAAGTGAGAATAGAATCGGGCGGTTCAATAAGCAGGACATCCGCGAGCTTTGCCCGACGCTCAGCGACAGTTCTATTGAGGGTGCCCTCCGCAAGCTGGTTGCAGCCGGTGAGTTGAAAAAAGAAGGTCGTGGGAAGAACACCTGCTATTTTAGGCTGAATTAGATTCTCCTCAACAATCGTCATTTTCCCTTAATACGAGCGGTAATTTGAGGGAATTCGTATCCGGACGCGGGACCGTACCTGTTCATACGAGCAGGTGCGGTCATTTTCTTTTTTGAGTGAGATAGTACACAGTTCAAGGTTTGCGGTGATATAAAGTATACCTCTCTCGCCACAGGCTCACTTTTCCAAAAGATCCTCCATCGTGCAGCCGAGGACTTTCGCGAGGCTGAGAACAGTTTCCGCGCTGGCTTTGTTGATGTCCTTGTTGCGCTGCTCATACATTTGAATCGACCGAAGGCTGACATTGCTTCGTCTGGCAAGCTCCGCCTGCGTGCAGCCATAGAGCGTGCGGATGCGCTTGAGGTTGGTATCAGCGAAGTACTCGCGTACTTTGGCATCGGCAATATCGGCGAACTTGCTGATGTCCGCTTCGTGGAGAGGCGCATACATCCGCTCTAAATCTTCAAACGAGAGAACCTTAAAAATATCGCTGAACTTCCTGCCGGAGAACCACTGGTAGTAGGCGACGGCCCAGCCGATCCAATATTCTCTGGAACGGGTGAAATTGGCTTTTGGCTTGGCAGTCGGTGCTTTGCCCGTAGTCTCAACCAGGACATCAACAGCCGCTTCGATACCGCTTTTCCCCATAATATAGGCAGCTTCGCCGTTCTCGATCCGGTTGCTGACGGAGCTGACGGAAAACAGTTTCATGAAGCTGCCTCCGGCGATTCCGCATGCGTTGATGGCATAGTCGAAGGCATCGCCCAGCAAGTCCTGCGCATTATTTAGATACATTTCTTGGTATGCGTGGGTCATCGTTCTGGATGCCTCCTCTCATAATGTCAAGCATGTACAGGCCGTCAGTCGCCTCTTCGAGCATTTTCGAATAAAGCTGATCGGCTTCGTCGTTTCGCGCCTTGCGGAGAACATAATATTTTTCCCTTTCTGCGATGGAAAATCCCTCGTAATGCAGCAGGGAGAAGGCGTATTTAGACTTGACGACGATCTGTTCGCCCAACTTGCCCAGGCGCATAGCACTTGCAAGCTGCTGCACGGAAATTCCATTATTCAAGAAAGACGCCGCAAAGTCGAAATAGGAGTCGTCGGCTCGGTAGCCGATGATCAAGTCATAGGCGTTGACATTGACGCCGAAATTTTCAATTAAGTATCGTTTGGCCCGCTGCGCGGCCGGATTATTGATAGAGAACAGACGGTGCTCTACCAAAACGGCGATCCAGTTCAGAATCGTATAGTCCGGACTGTTCAGATTCAGAATTTTTAGGTATTCCATATCAAGGCTGTAACGATTGGCAAAGCCGTTGCGCAGAGAGGATACGGCCCATTCCTTGGCAAGCGCTTCGCTTTCCGTGCAGTAAAAGCCCAGCCCGAAGTCGTTGTTCTGCCTACCCAACCCAAAGGCGGGAGCCTCTACGATCTGCTCAGAGCCGTGATATAGGGTGATTTTCTGATCCATTTCCGCATCCTCCTAAGTATCTCTGCGCAAATTATATCACCAAAGTGATATAAAATCAAGTTGTATTTGTGGGGAGATTACTATACATGTGGTTTCTGCGTGGGTAGCGGCGCAAAAGTTGAGTAGCTGTAAGCAAAGAATAATCGCTTCCTGCACGAGTGGCTTGCACAACAAACGCTGTGGCAGCACGCACTATGACGCACGGTCAGCGTCACGAGGGAATTTAAGAGCAATCCTTATCGTTTTTATTTTGTGGAAATCGTGATATTTCACTATTTTCTTGTTTTTTACGCCTAAATATGCTATCATAATATACAACACTGGCAAGTGTTGGAATGGGCCCTGGCAGTATGGCTACAATAGGCCGAATGCTCTGCCAAGCGGCAGAGCATTTTTGTATATCGCTACGGAAGAGATATTTTATGGCTGTGAGTTAAAAAACTATAAAAACCGTTCTTTGATAAGGGCATGATGAAAAAAGGCCCCTGTGAAAGGCGGACATCAGCTTAGCATCTGTCACTAAAAAGGAACGGAATGGGCATGTCGCCACGGAGATACTTGCGAAAATTTGTGCAGCTCTAAATCGCCGGATTGAAAATATCATGGAAAATTGTGCTCATCGAATGATTAGCCCAGCAAATGACGATTATGGGTCGCCGGGTTTTCTTAATGCGCAACTGAATTTTTGGTGAAGGGAGAACTTCATGAAATCAAATTTTGATTTTCTGAATCGATACTGGCGTGCAATTTCAAGAAGCGCTACATATTCGGCTTGCGCAATCTCCTGTGTACAGTCCTTGGCACCAGATGATATTAAAGATCAATTAGACCTTTCATTATAAGAAGGACAAGTTTTGTGAACTGATTAAATGCTCACAAGAATACCGTAGCGGACTGGCACGAAGTGGCCGTTATGGATTAGGACCCAATCATCTGCATATTCCAGTCGAACATCGATCCAGTGGTCATCCAGGTAGAACGCGAAGCAGTCCCCACAGTGAAGCCCGCCATATAGCATTCCTGTAGCAAACACAATGTCCGGCCTATCTTGATTCCAAATTAATCGTCCTATCATATTCGTCGTCTCCTGTAGGAGGAAGTTTCATGAAATTCTTTGAAGCAGTACCCAGTGAGCTTTTTTCGCCTTTGGCATCGCCAAACCGTGCGTTATATGCGGATGCATTGGATGTGCTGCACACTGCATATCGCGAAAACCTAAAAATACGCGAGGACACACTATACTCCATGCTCCGCAGCAGATTGGAACAGCAACTGGCAGATGCCACATTTGAGGGGGAAGATATTGATGCGGAGGAGCTGCAGGACATTTCCGGCCGCGCACGCTTCTTGATCCGGAAGCTCTGCGGAAAAGGCTGGTTTGAAAAAGAACGGGGCGACGATTTTGAGGAGTATATTACCGTCCCGAGTTACAGTAGCCGACTGCTGGAGCTGTTTCATCAGCTCCGGGATGACAGCCCTGTCCGCGGATATTCCTATGTATTTGGTACCTACTCCACGCTGAAAGTTGCCCATGAGAGTGGGAGTATTTACGATAAAATGTCCGCTATTTATAGTGCCTATGATAACACTTGTGCTCTTATAAATTTGTTGCAAATGGTCTATCACAATGTGAAGCACTACTTTCAGATGCAGCTAGACATGCAGGATATCAATCAAGTTTTGGCTTCTCATTTTAATGATTTTGGCCAAAAAGTGATCGAGGCATACATACGGCCGCTGAAAATAAAGGACTCTGTTCCTAAATACCGTGTTCCGATCCAATCCGTCTTAAGGGGCTGGGCGGAGGATGACGCTCTACTGCTTGCTATGGCCAACGCGGCTTTGCAGGACGGACGGGGGGATACCGCAGAAAACTGCCGTGCCGATCTGCTTCGAAAGATTTTCTGGATCGACGAACGGTACGACAATATGGAGCACGATTATCTCGATGAGATCGATGCACAGGTTCGACGCTATACAAGAGCTGCGACGCAGAAGGTAGAGAACCTGACCAATCGAGATCAAAATGTCCGGGGAAACCTAAATGTCCTGCTCACGGCGTTATCGCGCAATCGGCGCGCAGGTGATTTGGTGGACCGAATACAGCCGGTGTTTCAGCTCTATGAACAGGCATTCCTTTCTGAAAAAAGCTTGTGGTATCGCAAGCGACCTGGAAAACGGACAAAGTCAGCCTCCGTTTTCATCCAGGAAACCGCTCCCGATGCAGATGCGGCTGCGCAGGCCGCACAACTATTACGCTCTGAATACGGTCGTACGGCCATTGCTGCCTATGTGCAGGGATGGTTGGGGGACGAAGATGTTCGTTACTCCAAAGATCTGGATATTCGGGATGATAAATCCTATATCATGAGCTTACTGGCCGTGCTGACCAGTGGAGATCCCACCGCCGGACATCAAGTTAAAGAGTTAGGCGGCACATTCCGTGAAAACGGTTATTCCATTCCCCAGATGCAGATTTGCCGGAAGGAGAAGAAAAAATGAATTTTGACTTCATTCTTGGTGCAACCACAAAAGAGCTGGAACAATTTAGAGCCGTATGTAACCAGCTGCTTAGTCGGACTTATGTTGTGCGGACTCTGTATCGGCCGGGCAAAGGGCGGATAAATAACCCGGATTATACATTTTTATCTCTGCATTACGAAGCCGTGCAGGATTATCTTGGGCTTTTGGATTGGGATCTGCGTCATGATAAATTTAACGGTTACTTCTATGTAATCAATACTGACGAGGCAAACCGCTGTAATCTGAGCAAGAAGGAAACCGCTATTCTCCTGGCTCTGCGTATGATTTACGAAGAAAATCAAGAGCGGCTTGGTCTGGAGCAGGATGCTGTTTGCACGGTGCGTGATGTTTTGGAAAAAGTTGTTACAGATTATGCAATCCTTCCGGCGAAGCCCAATATGGACGAAGTGAAGCGCGCGTTGACCCTGCTGGAGAATCATTCCATCGTTCAGCGGCTTGAGGGAAAGTTCAACCAAGGTAGCTGCAAATTTGCTATACTACCAACTGTGTTGGCTGCGGTCTCCAGCGAAAAGCTAAACTCTGTTGTGTCCGTACTGCGAAAGGAGGACGATGCCGATGAAGAAACTGGAGAAGATCCTACTGATTAATTGGCTGTATTTCAGCAAGGAACTCATTGAGGTAGGCGATGTCAACTTCCTAACCGGGAAAAACGGCGCAGGAAAGTCTACGGTGATCGACGCCCTACAAATCGTGCTGTTGGGGGAAACAAATCCCCGCAACTTTAATCAAGCTGCCAATGAAAAGTCCCAGCGCACAGTGGACGGCTATCTACGGGCGGACATGGATGAAAACAACCCATATTCCCGTCGGGGTAAGGATTTCTCCAGCTATATCGCCTGTGAGTTCCAAGACGATGTGGAAGGCACCAGCTTTGTTACAGGGGTCGTTTTCGATTGCCGTAGCGATGGACGCAATCAAGACCACTTTTTCATTTATATAGGGACATTGCCAGCAAACTGCTTTATTGAAAATGGTGAGGCTATGGAGCTCCCGGCTCTGCGCCGTTTTTTGAAGCAGAATTATACCAAAGCAGAGATTTACGACACACAGAAAGAATATCGCAGAAATATGCTGTCGCGGTGGAATGTGCACAACGAGCAGGTCCTCCGCATGATGAAAAAAGCGGTATCCTTCCGCCCCATTGTGGATATTCAGAAATTCATCACCGAGAACATCTGTGATATACCGGAAAAGCCCGATATCGAGGCCATGCAGCAAAACATCCGGGATTACAAACGCCATGAGATGTTGGCGCAGCGTCAGGAGGAAAAGCTGGCAGCCCTACAGGAGATCAGCAAACTCTATCGCGAGATGAATCAGGCCATTGACCGCTGGCAGGTCCAGTCCTTTTTGGTTCTTTGGTCAAAAAAAGAAATAGAACAGGGACAAATCAGCCGTTTCGAGCGCGAAAAGGAGGACCGTGTATCCGCATTATCCGAAGCTGAAAAGAAAATCACGGAAATCTCAGATCAAATCATACAGAAAGAGAACCGCAGGCGTGAGCTTGATTTGGCCTGCGCCCAGAGCAGTGTGTTTCAGGAGGAGGAAAAACTCCGCAGCCGCAAGCAGGTGCTGCTGGCTGAGCAGGAAAAGCTAATGCAAGGTCTTCAATCCTTAGCTTTGGAAATAAAGCGCGAATCCCTTCGGCTGAATAGCCTGTGTGACTCAATATTAAAACAGGATGCAGAAGAAGTGCTTCTGCCTGTGCAGAAGGCCGCCGAAAGCGTCCTGAAATCATACTCGCTTTTTACATCCGAAAGCCATGAGATATTTTCCTATTCACTGGCGCCTTTTGAGAAAGCCCAGCATACGGCATCCGAGCTTTCTAAAGTCATCCGGGAGGCACTTCACAAAGCAGAAGATCATCTAGCAGAATTGAAAGAGGAACAAGATCAAAAAAGTGCCACTCTGGCAAATCTTCGAAAAAACATTAAAGACTATCCAAGAGGTCTGCTTAAGTTGAAAGTACGCTTAGAGTCTGAGCTAAAAAGTCAAATTGGCAGTCCTGTTAAAATTGACATCCTTGCGGATGTCCTGGAACTTGCCGATGAACATTGGCGTGGGGCCGTGGAGGGATACCTCAACGCGCAGAAATTTTATCTGCTCGTTGACCCGGCCTATTATGATAATGCTCTATTAATCTTTGACAGGGTCAAAAAGGAGTTTGGCTTTGCATCGTTCGGGCTGGTGGACATTGGTAAACTGCGCGAACGGGAAACGATTCACCCTCGCGACGACAGCCTTGCGAAGAAGGTGGATACAGAGAATAAGCTGGCACGCAACTATATTGATTATCTGTTGGGTCGCGTTGCATGCTGTGAAAGAGCTGAACATCTGCGCAATTTTAAAACCGCAATTACGGCAGACGGACTGCTCTATCAAGGCTATGTTGCCCGTTCCATCCGGCGTGAACTGATGGACGACGCCTTCATCGGCCGCCACGCGGTGCGTCTGCGTATCGCTCGCTTAGAAGAAGAGTTGAAACAAATCGAGGGCAGACTACATCATTGGGCGCCCATTCACAGTCTTTTGGCACAGGCAAAGGACCCACTGTTTACTCAGTTTTTCGTCCAAAACACCATAGTGGAAAAACAGAAAGCATATCTGCGCAGCATGGAGATCACCAACGAGGTGAAGGATATGGATGACCAGCTTTCAAAACTGGATCTCCTATGGTTGGACGAGCAGCGCCGCACCATCGCAGCGCTGGGATCAGAGATCATTGCGCTGAATAAGGAAAAAGAGCAGTTGAACATTCAGATTGGCAAGGACAGGGAGCACATTCGCCAGCTGGACTACGATGTGCTGCCAAATCATTACCAGCAGTTGAGTAAGACAGCGGACGAGCTGCAAGAAAGATTCGCTCCTGCATATCAGGAAAACACCGGCATCCCCAGGTATCAACAAGAGCTTTCCCGTCTGAAGCACGCAGACATCGTTCACAAAAACTTTAGTAATCGCCTGGAACAGAGTGTGAATGAGCAGAATGCAGCGCAGAGAAAACTTTTTGCTGCACGCAGAGAATATACGGATCGATTTAAGCCCTGTTCCTTCCGTGTGGAAGTTATGGACAACGATGAGTTCGAGGCAGAGCAAAGGCTCCTGGAAGAAAGCGAGCTACCCAAGTATCGGGAAAAGATCAAAACCGCCCGTGAGAGCGCTATGGAACAGTTTCAAAATGATTTCCTGGCAAAATTGAAGTCCAGCATCGACCAAGTGCAGGATCAAGTGAAGAATTTGAATCGCGCACTTCGTCAGGCTCAGTTTGGAACGGACAGCTATCAGTTCCGTGTGGAGCGCAATCCGGATTATGCAGAGTATTATGACATGATCATGGCTCCGGAGCTTATGGAAGGCGATGTGGGGTTATTCGCGCAACCCTTTCAAGACAAGTACGGCCAATTGATAGAGAAGCTATTCAGCCAAATCACCACGGCAGATGACACGCAGCTAAATGCAAGGAAGCAAAGCGAGCTGCAAGAAAACATCCAGCGATATACCGACTTTCGAACATACCTAAAGTTTGATCTCGAAACCACAGATCAAAACGGCACAAAGCAGCTGCTCTCGCAGACCTTGAACACAAAGTCCGGCGGTGAAACGCAGACCCCATTTTATATCGCAGTCTTAGCGTCCTTCGCGCAGCTTTATCGGGTGAATGATACATCCAGCTTTGGCAACACCGTCCGATTGGCCGTGTTTGACGAGGCATTTAATAAGATGGATAGTGACCGTATTATTGAAAGCGTTCACCTCTTACGCAAGATGGGGTTACAAGCCATCATCTGTACTCCGCCGGATAAAGTTTCGGACATTATGCCGATCGCAGATCGAACGCTATTGGTAAATAAGGATAAGTACAGAATGCATATTCTGCCCTTTGGTAAGGAGATCGCTCCATGACAGAGCAAGGTATTATTCTAAACCGCCTATTGGATAAATACGAAAACAGCAAGCATCTCTCCGATCCCGGAATATCCACCAGGCGAGTCATGCTGAAGGTAGAAAAGAAGGACTTTCCTGAGTATATCTACGAAGATGCTTCCATTCGGGATACCTATAACGAAGCCGCTATGGCGCTTGAAAAGCAGCAATTGGTGCAGCTTGCGTGGGTAAGTGGCCGCCCGGTACTATCGGCCATTGTGCTGCGCTTGGATCAGATCATACAGTGCTATGCTGCCGCCGGAAGAGTGCATCCCAAAGCGCGGGCAAGCCAAGTCGTTCAGCTCATAAACGATCGTCTCAAAGATGTTACGATTCCTTGGATCGTCGCCTGGAAGGCCGATGTTTGCAGGTTCGCCACAGAGCAATTGAAGATCCCCGCCTTTTGCAAAACAGATGACGCCCTGTTGCTGGATCTGCTCCGCTCTCTTCACGAGTATTCCACTCTATCCATCGGCATAACGATGCGTGCATTCAGCAGCAAGTGCTTTTCCGATAGTAAATACTTTGAGCGAAATGTGCGGGATCATTTTCTGCGGATCGCCAGGAAATATGATTCGGACTTAGCGCATCTCTGCAACGAAAATGAAATGGGCGAAAGAGAACAGCTGGCATACTTAGGCATCTACGCCCACCCTGAACTTTATGAACTGGCAGGAAACTGTCAGATTCAAACAGAACGAGGAAATATCTTCGTTGGTGCTGCCCCGCATGGTTTGGCCCTCCCCAGCACCTTGATCGATTTCATCGTCTCCATCGACTTGACTGCCATTCAGTGTATCACATTCATTGAGAATAAAACCAATTATGATGAATATGTGATGTCGGAAAAGCAGCCGGACGAGTTGGTGGTCTATCATGGCGGGTTCCTCAGCCCGCAAAAGAGAAAGCTGGTCACATGGATCGCCCGTGCTGTACCCGAAAATACTAAGATACAATTTTGGGCGGATATCGATATGGGTGGATTCCGAATGTTCGACAATTTGCAGACGCTGATCCCCTCCGTGCGGCCTATGCGCATGTCGGGCGAACTTGTTGACAAATTCCACGAGCATGGCCTTGTGCGCTCTGAATCGTACTTGTCTGAACTGGAAGCCGATTTAAAAAATGGACAATACAAGTTGTTCAGGGATGCCATTGAAAAAATCCTGCGCTATGGCGTTACAATCGAGCAGGAGACATTTTTGAACTAATTATATCTGCATTGGTTATACAGCCAATAGGCAAACGAAAAAACGGCGGGCTAAAATTGTAAGGGGAATGAAATATGGACTATGGTACATTCCAGGGTTTACGCCGGCATGGTAATGCGGGAATGCTTTGTGGAGGAAATGGATATGCCGAGAATTATCAGAAACGCAATCAGATGCAAAAAATGCGGAGATGTCATCGAAAGCAAAACTGTCCATGATTTCAAGTTTTGCAGCTGTGGCTCGTGCGCTGTGGATGGCGGCCACGATTACCTTCGCAGGTGTGGAAATCTTGGGGATTGGGAAGAAATGTCCGAAGCAGAAAAGGTTGAGGGCAACACACATTGACCTAATTTTAATCATGGGAAGTTGGTGACACTATGCCCCTTATCATCGTTCGCAACGACATCACGAAAATGCCTGTGGACGCCATTGTCAACGCGGCCAAGGAGTCCCTGCTGGGCGGAGGCGGGGTGGATGGGTGCATCCACCGGGCGGCGGGGCCGGAGCTGCTGGCCGAGTGCCGACGGCTTGGCGGCTGCAAAACCGGCGACGCCAAGATCACAAAAGCCTACCTCCTCCCCTGCCGGTATGTGATTCACACTGTGGGGCCTGTGTGGCGAGGCGGCGGGCATGGCGAGCGGGAGCAGCTGGCCTCCTGCTATCGGACGAGCCTGGCGCTGGCCCAGGCGCACAACTGCGAAACGGTGGCGTTCCCGCTGATCTCCTCCGGCATCTTCGGCTACCCCAAGGATCAGGCGCTGCGGGTGGCGGCGGACACCATCGGCCAGTTCCTGCTGGGCAGCGACATGACGGTCTACCTGGTTATTTTCGACCGCAAGGCCTACCAGATCAGCGGCAAGCTGTTCGCCGATATCGCCGAGTACATCGACGACCACTATGTGGACGCCCACACTGACACTCGCCGGGAGCGTCTGGGCAGGAGCTTTGACCTGCAAAGCCAGCCGCTGAGCGTCTACGAGGATGCCGCACCGCAGTATGCCTCCGCTGCCGTAAACCCGGACAACCTGGACGACCTACTGGCACATTTGGACGCCGGATTCTCGGAGACCCTGCTGAAACTCATTGACCGCAGCGGCAAAAAGGATTCTGAAATCTACAAAAAGGCCAATGTGGACCGCAAGCTGTTCTCCAAGATCCGCAACAATCCGGACTATAAGCCCTCCAAGTCCACGGCCATCGCCTTTGCCATCGCCCTGGAGCTGAACCTGGACGAGACCCGCGACCTCATCGCCCGGGCAGGCTATGCCCTCAGTGCCAGCAGCAAATTCGATGTGATCATCGAGTATTTCATCGGGCGGGAAAAGTATGATATTTTTGAAATAAACGAGGCGCTGTTTGCCTTTGATCAGAGCTTGTTGGGCGTATAATCAGTAACCTTGGGTTGAAATTTAAAAAAATACTACAACCGGGCCAAATTGCTATTGACAATCAAACTTTCTGTGCTATTCTATAATGATTTAACCTCGATGTTAAATGGATGGCATGGGCGAGAAGGAGAGCATATATGGCGTATGAGTTTGTTTATGAGTCCGAGGCAAAACGCTATCGTTCGGATTGTTCAAGGACCCTTAAGAAAACCTGTGAGTTGCTCAGGGCGAAGGGAATTTCTGCACAGTTTACACTTGTCGGAAGCGGCGCCAGGAACATGATTACGAGAAATGGAGACGGGCCGTATGACCTGGACTACAATCTATTGGTCATGAAGGCAGATGACGAGTATCGTGACCCGCGATTGCTGAAAGATACAATTAGAAATGCCCTTAACAAGGCAGTGGGCGGGAAGTTCTTTTCGGATGCACAAGATTCGACTTCTTGTTTGACCACACTGTTGCATTTTGAGGATTCACCAGATGTTGAATTCAAATTTGATATTGCAATTATCGCAAAAAATCGAAACGGGAATTATATGCGGTTAATACATAATAAGCCCTGGAATCAATATACATGGAATGAGGTGCCGCACTCACATCAAGTAAAAGGCCGAGCGGATGAACTGAAGAAAGCGGGATTATGGCAGAAGGTTCGGGACAGGTATCGTGAGAAGAAAAACATGTATCTGTCTCGACAGGATCATAATCATCCATCCTTTGTGGTGTATGTGGAAGCGGTGAATGAGGTTTATAACAGCTATTTCAATAGAGGAGGCGGGTACAGTGTGCAATCGATTTTTTGACTACGATGACGGAGACTTCGCCATGAGCATTTCGGATAATATGTTTCTTAGGTATACAGCCGTTGCAACGGATAAAGGTCATATCATTACGCAATTGTCATAAATGTCGCCCCACAGGCGACCAAACCCTCCTTCGGCTGCGCTACAATGAGAGCGCAATCAAACGAAGGAGGGTTTTCATTATGACAGAATTGGTTTTCATCCTGGATCGCAGCGGCTCCATGGCGGGGCTGGAGGCGGACACTATCGGCGGCTTCAACTCCATGATCGCGAGGCAAAAGCAGGAGGCGGGCGAGGCCCTGGTCTCCACCGTGCTGTTTGACAATGAGAGCGTGGTCATCCACGACCGCCTGCCCCTTGCCAAGGTGCCGCTCATGACGGAGAAGGAGTATTTCACCCGGGGCTGCACGGCGCTGCTGGACGCCGTAGGCGGGGCCATCCACCACATTGGGAGTATCCACAAGTACGCCCGCCGGGAGGATGTGCCGGAAAAGACTCTGTTCGTCATCACCACCGACGGCTACGAAAACGCCAGCCGCCGCTATAACTACGAGACGGTGCGGCGCATGATCGAGCGTCAGAAGGAAAAATACGGATGGGAGTTTTTGTTCCTGGGCGCCAACATCGACGCAGCCAAGGAGGCAGCCCGCTTCGGTATTGACGCTGACCGAGCGGTGAACTACAAGTGCGACGAGGAGGGCACGGCGCTGAACTATGAGGTCATCAGCGCCGCCGTGTGCAGCGTCCGGTCGGCCCAACCTCTCAGCGCCGACTGGAAACGCCGTATTGATGAGGATGTGAAGAAAAGGGGTAGATAATTTCAGGCAACTTCAAGCCACCACGCCGCTCAATTTCTGCCACGCTATAAGCAAAGAATAGGCGCTGCCCCCGGTCAAAGGAATGGCCGGGGGCAGTGTCTTTTTCACCTTCTTTTCCGCCTCACAGCGCCTTCAGCTTCCGGCAATATTCCGACTCCGCCATCTCCCCTGCCTGAAACGCTGCCCGCAGCTCCTCCGCCACGGCGACGATGTGATTCCATTCATCGGTGGAGATGGTGCCCCGCTGCTTCCGGCCCTTTAGGCGGTTATAGGTGCGGGCATACTCCTTGGCGGCGGCCTCCCTCAGTTTCCGTTTCGCCGTCTCATGGGCGCCCACGCTGCGGCAGGTCTTGCCGTGCTGGCCGAGGATGGGGCCGTCGCAATACTGGGTGTTATACCCGCCCACGGCCACGAACCAGTGTCCGCAATTCTTGCACCTGCGGGGCAGATTACCTGCGGCAATCCCCCTCGTCAAGTCCAGATAGAAAAAGGCAATCAAGTCGTCGAAAGTGGAGCGCTCCGCCATCTTCGGCTTCCCGGTTTTCTCGTCCCGGTACGGGATAAAGGATATGTGCGCCGGGAAATCAAAGCGGAATGACGCCACGGGGGGCTCACAGAACGGGTCGGATTCCTCGTCTATATCCGCCAGCTTTGCCTTCCCGATCCCATCCTTGAAGCGGCCATAGGCGTCGATATAGTTCTCCCGCTTGCAGGAGGGCAAGTCCGCAAAATACGCCGACAGCATCCACTGGGTGTTGCGCTGGAAGTCGCTCAAGTCCTGGCCGATCCGGCTGAGCCGGGCTATCCAGCGCGCATAGTCGTCGTGGACCTGCGTCCCCCGGGTCATCATCTCGTCCCACATCTCCCGGCAGTCCTCGTCGCTGGTGAAGCAGGACGGCGCATCTTCCCGCCGCAAAAGAAGGTCATACAGCGGCAG
>ULQW01033457.1_pt1 | contig 17819 bp, 13 predicted proteins | sample 1954921 | NCBI WGS metagenome assembly ULQW01 (sample SAMEA4835666, study PRJEB28245) | human gut metagenome | biome: gut microbiome; material: fecal sample | place: Denmark | collected 2008
CCGCCAAGGCCGACACCGCCCGCACCATCCTGCTGGGCGAGGTAGAGGCTCTGACCAAGACCTGCGACGCCGAGAAGCTGAACAAGGTCAAGGAGCAGATGGGCAAGCAGTTTGAGCTCGCCGTCAAGACCAATGGCTACTGGATGAACACCATCAACACCTACAACAAGTATGGTGTGGAATGGCACACACGCTATGCCGATGTGCTCAAGAGCATCAAGCCCGAGGACATCTGCAACTTCATGAAGGAATTTGTAAAGCAGGGCAACCGCATCGAGGTGGTTATGCTCCCTGCCGACTTTAAGGAATAAACTAAATACAAAGAAAAAAGACATGTCATATCTATTTTCATCTGAGTCGGTATCCGAAGGACATCCCGACAAGGTTTCCGACCAGATATCAGACGCTTTGCTCGACCAGTTCCTGGCTTACGACGACAAGGCACACTGCGCCATCGAGACCTTTGTGACCACCGGACAGGTGGTCATCATGGGCGAAGTGACCTCTGAGGCTTACATCGACCTGCAGGCCATCGCCCGCAAGACCATCAAGAATATCGGCTACACCAAAGCCGAATACCAGTTTGACGGCAACTCATGCGGCATACTGAGCGCCATCCACGAGCAGAGCGCCGACATCAACCGCGGCGTGAGCCGTGAGGAGGAAGACAACCAGGGTGCCGGCGACCAGGGCATGATGTTCGGCTACGCTTGCAACGAGACCGAAAACTACATGCCCGTTTCGCTCGACCTGGCCCACCTCATCATGACCACTCTCGCCGACATACGCAAGGAAGGCAAGGAGATGACCTATCTGCGCCCCGACTCCAAGAGTCAGGTCACCGTGGAATACAGCGACGACAACGTGCCCCAGCGCATCGACACCATCGTGGTGAGCACACAGCACGACGAGTTTGACGACGACGACGACCGCATGCTGGCCCGCATCAAGGAAGATGTGCTCCATATACTCATGCCCCGCGTCAAGGCCCAGATACACAGCGAGAAGGTGCTGGCGCTCTTCGGCGACGACATCAAGTACTACGTCAACCCCACCGGCAAGTTTGTCATCGGCGGTCCCCACGGCGACACCGGTCTTACCGGCCGCAAGATTATCGTCGACACCTATGGTGGCAAGGGCGGCCACGGCGGTGGCGCATTCTCTGGCAAAGACTCGAGCAAGGTAGACCGCTCGGCTGCCTATGCCGCCCGCTACATCGCCAAGAACATGGTGGCTGCCGGAGTGGCCGATGAGATGCTCGTGCAGCTGGCTTACGCCATCGGCGTGGCAGAGCCCGTGAGCGTATATGTAAACACCTACGGACGCAGCCACGTGGCTATGAGCGACGGCGAGATAGCCGCCAAAATCAAGGAGATGTTTGACCTGCGCCCCAAGGCCATCGAGCGCAAGTTCAAGCTGCGCCAGCCCATGTATCTGGAGACTGCAGCCTACGGACACATGGGTCGCAAGAACGAGGTGGTGACCAAGACCTTCACCAGCCACTATCACGAGACACGTACCATCGATGTGGAGCTCTTCACATGGGAAAAGCTCGACAGCGTGGACAACATCCGTAAAGCGTTCGACCTGAAATGATGCAACAGCAGACTGACACGCTGACCCACACGATGGACACGGCTGCCACACAGCAGCCCGCGGCCCATCACGAGCTCACCCCCGCCGAGGTGCTGAGCTGGCTGCCGCGCGCGGCTACGCCCGCCCAGATGGATTCTGCCATCAGGGCCAACATCAAGCCATGCAAAATCACATGGAGCCAGTGTCCCGATACGCTCCATCTGCCTGGCTGGCCTGCGGGGAAGAGCTACAAGAAGTTCAGTCTGCCACAATATTATAAGGAATCCTTCTTCGCGAAGGATTCCCTTTTTCATCCCGAGCTGCGGGGAGGCCGACTGGGAGTGGCAGGCACGCCTGTGCCCTACACCATCGCCAACGACGACTTCTTCGTGAGCATCCTCCTGGGTGGGTTCGTACTCATCATGGTAGCCTTCACCCAGAGCAAGGGTTTCTTTATGCGCCAGGTAAAGAAATTCTTCTACACCAATCACAGCGACAACACCACCGTCATCCCCGAGACCTCCAGCGAGATAAGATTCCAGGTGGCGCTGATGATACAGACCTGCCTGATGCTGGCACTGAGCTTCTTCTTCTACACCCGCACCCGAATAGGCGAAACATTCATGATAGAAACCTATCAGGTGATAGCCATTTATGTGGCAGTAATCATGGCCTATTTTCTGGTCAAAACCGCCCTGTCGTGGGTGGTCAACTGGACGTTCTTCGGCAGTAAAGAAAATTTACAGATTCAGAAGTCCAACCTCTTCGTGGCAGCCACCGAAGGCGTGGTGTTATTCCCTGTAGTCATGCTGCAGACTTTCTTTGAAATGCCCGTCTATTTCACGCTCTTTTATGTAGGCTTGACCATCGCATCTGCCAAAATACTGACTCTTTGCAAGCAGTTTATCATTTTTTTCAGTAAGAATTCCCTTAGTTTCCAAATAATTTTGTACTTTTGTGCACTTGAAATAGTACCTCTACTCATGCTTTGGGGAGGACTGACGATAATCAACGGGTATTTGAAAATAAATTTTTAGGACAAAATAATGAAGAAAATTTTAATCTCACAGCCAAAACCATCCAGTGAAAAATCCCCTTATTACGACATAGAGAAAGACTATGGAGTAGAGTGTGTCTTTCGCCCATTCTTCAAGGTTGAGGGATTAACCGCAAAAGAGTTTCGTCAGCAGAAAATAAACCTCCTCGATTATACAGCTGTGGTCTTCACCTCGCGCCATGCCATAGACAACTATTTCAAGCTGGCCAAGGAGATGCGCATCACCATCCCCGAGGACATGAAGTACTTCTGCGTGCTCGAGACTATAGCCCTGTACATACAGAAATATGTGCAGTATCGCAAGCGCAAGGTATTCTTCACCAATACTGGTAAAATCAAGGACCTCATCCCTCTCATGGTAAAGCACAAGACCGAAAAGTATCTCGTGCCGATGAGCGACGTACACAACGACGACGTCGAGAAGATGCTCAACGAGAAGAAGCTGCACCACCAGGAGTGTGTGATGTATCGCACCGTGAGCAACGACTTCAGCGAGGAGGAGAAGAAGAAGTTTGACTTTGACATGCTGGTGTTCTTCAGTCCTACCGGCGTCAAGGCGCTCAAGAGCAATTTCCCCGACTTCGAGCAGGGCGACATCAAGATAGCCGCCTTCGGTCCTGCCACCGCCAAGACCATCACCGATGAGGGTCTGCGCCTCGATCTGGCAGCCCCCAGCAAGGAACATCCGTCAATGACCAGCGCCCTCAAGGCATATCTCAGCAACAGCAAATAAGCACAACCATACCCATGTCGGCTGCTGAAAGATTCACGCTATCCAAGGAAGAGCGTATATGCAGCAAGAAGCTGATAAACGAGCTCTTTACAGGAAACGGACGTTCGATGACGGCGTTTCCGCTGAGAGTTGTGTTTATGAAGCGCACCATCGTCGACGACCAGCCCCGTGCCGCGATGCTCGTGAGCGTTCCCAAGCGCTACTTCAAGCATGCCGTAGACCGCAACAGGGTGAAGAGACAGGTGCGCGAGGCTTTCCGACGCCACAAGTCGATGATTACCCAGAACCTCACCGACGACCACGAATCCGTAGCCATGGCCTTCGTGTGGCTCACCAATGAGAAATACCCCTCCTCTGAGGTAGAAAACCGTATGGTCAGACTCCTGACCCGTATCAGCGAATGTCTATGAACGCCATCAAGTCTATAGGCCGCTGGATGGTAAAGGCGCTGACATGGCTCTTGCTTTTACCCATACTTTTCTACCAGAAATGTATCACCCCATTCACTCCGGCATCATGCCGATTTACCCCCACATGCTCTGAATATGCGCGACAAGCCATCGTCAAGCACGGGCCCATACGCGGACTCTGGCTCGCCGTGCGTCGCATACTGAGATGCCATCCCTGGGGCGGTTCGGGCTACGACCCCGTGCCTTAGAGACCAAGACAGAAACAACGAACAAAAACATAAATAGAATGAAAAACTTTGTAGAAGAACTGAAATGGCGCGGTATGCTGGCGCAGATAATGCCAGGTACCGAAGAGTTTCTGCAGAAGCAGATGGTATCGGCATACCTGGGCACCGACCCCACCGCCGACTCACTCCATATAGGCCACCTCTGTGGCATCATGATGCTGCGACACTTGCAGCGCTGCGGCCACAAGCCCTACCTGCTCGTGGGAGGTGCCACGGGTATGATTGGAGACCCATCGGGCAAGAGCCAGGAGCGCAATCTGCTCGACGCCGACACCCTCTACCACAACCAGGAAGCCATCAAGAACCAGGTATCCAAATTCCTCGACTTCGACGGCAACGAGCCCAACAAGGCAGAGATGGTCAACAACTACGACTGGATGAAGGACTTCACCTTCCTCGACTTCGCACGCGAAGTGGGCAAGCACATCACCGTAAACTATATGATGGCCAAGGACAGCGTGCAGAAGCGACTCAACGGAGAGGCCCGCGACGGACTCTCATTCACCGAGTTCACCTACCAGCTGCTCCAGGGCTACGACTTCCTCTACCTCTACCAGAGACACGGAGTGCAGCTGCAGCTCGGCGGCAACGACCAGTGGGGCAACATGACCACAGGTACCGAGCTCATACGTCGCACGCTCGGCTCAGAGGCCGAAGCCTACTGCCTCACCTGTCCGCTCATCACCAAGGCCGACGGCAAGAAGTTTGGCAAGACCGAGAGCGGCAACATCTGGCTCGACCGCAACCGCACCACACCTTACGCCTTCTACCAGTTCTGGCTCAACGTGGGCGACGAGGAAGCCGAGAAGTACATCAAGATATTCACCTCGCTCGACCGCGAGACCATTGAGGCGCTCATCGACGAGCACCGTCAGGACCCAGGCCGCCGCGTGCTGCAGCGTCGTCTGGCAGAAGAGGTTACCGTAATGGTACACTCAGAGGAAGACCTGCAGATGGCTATCGAAGCCAGCAATATCCTCTTCGGCAAAGCCACCAAGGAGAACCTGCAGAAGCTCGACGAGGCCACACTGCTCGACGTCTTCGCCGGAGTGCCCCACTACACCCTCGCCAAAGACCAGCTGGGCCAGCCCGCCGTAGAGCTCTTCACCAGCGACGATGTCAAGATTTTCGCCAGCAAGGGCGAGATGCGCAAGCTCGTACAGGGCGGCGGCGTATCGCTCAACAAGGAGAAACTCACAGCCTTTGACCAGGTCATCACCACCGACGACCTCATCGACGGCAAGTACCTCCTCGTACAGCGCGGCAAGAAGAACTACTACCTTGTCACTGTGAAGTAAGAACATAAATATAGATAGCCCAAAGCGTGGTCCGGAATCTCCGAGCCACGCTTTTTTGATGAGTAAATGCCGAATCTATGAAAAGTAAAGCCTACTGACGGTGAAGACATCACAGACAGCAGGCTTTATCCTAATATTGTTATCTCCAGAGTGGCTCATTTTCCCATCCTTGAGGGAAACCAAGTGCATTCAAATCTACCTCTGGATAATCTGCAAATAACGTCTTCATCTTCTGAAGCATATCATTGTTTGGAGATATGACATCCAAGAAATACTTAATGATACATATATTATAGTAGATGCGAAGCGAATCCGTCTGAAGCGTAATCCAAGGATAGACCATCCTATTAGGTACCATTGGACGGATAGTATTGTGCTTGTTCCAAACCCTCGAGTGATGGCAACATGCATTCCTTGTCAGTGTCACAATAGTCAGCCAAGATTCAAATGGCGCTATTTGCAGCCCAAATGATTGAGAGATTCTTTTCTTTATCTTTTTATCCTTGATGTTGCTGTATATGTTTGTGATGATACCGAAAGGAAGTATTTCTGAAACAATCCATGCTGGTGGATATGGGTCAGAATATGTCTCCTTGAAATGGATAATGAATTCCTCTTTTGATTTGCGAAGCTCATGGTCTATCAAATCTATTGTCTTTTGAAACTTTGGGGAGCTGACAAAGTTAGCGGAATCTGTTATCCAGAAGGGGGCACCTGTCATTGAACTACCGATGTTGACTATCGCACTACGCACAGCAATTTCAATCTTCTCAAGCTCATTAAACAATAATAGACGCAGCTTTTTATCAAATCGATACAACATCATTACCTTGCTGAATGTCGCATCGGGTTTATATATATGACGCTCTTTCGGCATCTTGAGCAATGGATACATATATGCAGAAAGACGGTAATAGCCGATATGCTCCAAGTAATGTTCCGCCTTCGATGTGTCGGAAATGGAAAGACCTCTTGATTGCAGCAACGAGACGAGGTTATGTGGCGATGAATAGCCCTTGGTGAACGGTATAGTATTTGACATATGGTTAATAAAAAAACGACCCGCACATTTGAGCATCGTTGAGAGGCTTGGCGGGTTCTAGCACTGCAAATATAGAAAGATAATATGAATTGTGCAAGCATTAAGTTGAGAAAAAAACTTTCCAACAACGATTTCTTGTCTTTTAGATAGAAACATAACATTTTTGGAGGCTTTTTAGGAGAAATATGTGGCAATTAGATTAATTATCATGGTATGAGAGACAGCTATGATTTGATGCTGAATATTATTGATTTGCCCTCATTAGCTCATCGACGGCAACTACCTCCTCGTACAGCGCGGCAAGAAAAACTACTATCTTGTCACTGTGAAGTAAGAGTCGTCTCTCATCGATACTGGAGGTGTATCTGCAACCATCAAGCAGATACACCTCTTCTCTTTTGTTACCCCCCGCAGTTGATATGGTCAGCCCGAATTATCCCGACCTTTCTCTGGCGCAAGCCCTCTGCTTCCCGGCTCAACGCAAAGCTAAAGGAGGGGGTGGGGAGTTTGCCCTAAATGGGGTGGAAATGGCAAAAAAGTGGCGATAGTGTGCGAAAAGACATCAAAAAAGTACCCTTTTCGCACACTATCGCCACTTTTTTCGTTTTTTTTACGTAACTTAGCACCGTCAGAAACATAGTTTTAACCTAAAACGAGCAATATGGCAACAGTCAATATCATCGGTAGAAAGAAGGAACTTGACCTGCTGGATAGATACTACCATTCGGGCAAAGCCGAGTTTGTGGCTCTCTATGGCAGAAGACGTGTGGGAAAGACTTTTCTTATCCGTCAGCGCTTCAATGGACAGTTTGACTTTGACATGACGGGCGTGCTGGAAGGCAGCAAGGCCGAACAGATGACCGCTTTTCATGCTGCAATGAAGTTGAATGGATATAAAGGAAGGAAGAACACCAACTGGATGGATGCCTTTGTGGCTCTGCGCCAGCTGCTTGCCGAGAAGATAACGCCCGGAAGGCGCTGCCTGATATTTATCGACGAACTCCCGTGTCTCGACACGCCCAAAGCCGGTTTTGTAAATGCCCTCGGGCATTTCTGGAACAGTTGGGCCAACTGGCAATCAGAGATTATGCTGATTATATGTGGCAGCGCCACGTCGTGGATGGTGCGCAATGTGATAGACAATCATGGCGGCCTGCACGACCGGATTACCCATGAGATACCCTTGCATCCCTTTACCCTCGCCGAAACCGAAGAATACTTCCATACCAATGGATTTCCATGGCAGCGACTGAGCATCATGCAGGCTTACATGGCTGTGGGCGGTGTGCCTTACTACATGAGCCTCTTTGAGAAGAACGAGAGTCCGGCAATAGGCATCGACAGACTCTTCTTCGGTGAGAATGCAGAACTGGCCAAAGAATTCAGACGCCTCTTTGCCTCATTGTTTCGCAACAGCACACCCTATGTGGAAATCATCAATATCCTCGCCAAGCATCCGCAGGGCATGACGCGTGCCCAGATGGCCAAAGAACTGAAGCAAAGCAACAACGGAAGGTTAGGGGATATGCTCAACGACCTGGTGTACTGTGACTTCATTTCCAAAAACAATGTCAGAGAGAAGAAGATCAACACCAACTCCGCCCTCTATCAGCTCACAGACTTCTACACCATCTTCTACAATACTTTTGTGACCAAAGGCCACACCAACCAGCACTACTGGAGCCAGCATGTGGGCACGCCCGAAGTGAATACATGGTACGGGCTCGCCTATGAGCGTATATGCAAAGCCCATATACCACAGATAAAGAGAGCACTGGGCATCGCGAGCGTAGCCACCGAATACTACTCATGGCGCAGCAGGAAGAATAAAGATGCGGCACAGATAGATATCATCATCGACAGGGCCGACAGCATGATTAATCTGTGTGAAGTCAAATACAGTGAGGCACTATACACCCTGGACAAGGACGAATATCTGCGAATCATGCACCGCCGCGACGCTTTCCGTGCAGAGACCGAAACCCACAAGTCGATTATACCCACTATGATAACCACGTTTGGCATGACGCAAGGAGCTTACAGCGACCAAATGACGGTGAAACTGGATATGAACGATATGTTTGACAACGACTGAAATGGTCTAAATAGTGGCGATAGTGTGCGAAAAGGCAGCTGAAAAGTACCCTTTTCGCACGTTATCGCCACTTTTTTCGTTTTTTCCCTTGTTTCGGGAGAGGTGGAGAGCTGCTTGGTGGGGAAATCGGGACGCGAAATATGGATATCTGTGTTCGCTATGATAATATCATGCCCTGAATTAGTGAAAATAAAGCGCGGAAACAAGATTAAAGAGGTGCGCAGCTGGATGATTGGCACAGTAAGTTGAATGAAGAGTATGGCAAGCAGAGCGGATGGGCACGACAGGGGCACGATGGGGATGCGCAGCGAGGGATATGTGGTGCGCAGCGGGAGATATGTGGTGCGCAGCGGAGTGGTGGGCACGGCAGGCGTGAGGGATGTGGTGCGCAGCGGGATGGCTATGAGGGCGGCTGTGGGGTAGGGGAATTGCGCTTATGCGGTACACCTTATTAAATTATAGGGGAGTTTATTCGTATTTATCGGCATTTATCAGTAACTTTGCAGTCAACAATATTTTAGCTAAAATGGAACAAACATTATTGATTTATAACACGCTGACGCGCAAGAAGGAGGCCTTCAAGCCTCTGCATGCCCCCAACGTGGGCATGTATGTGTGCGGCCCCACCGTATATGGCGACCCCCATCTGGGCCACGCCCGCCCCGCCATCACGTTTGATATCCTCTTCAGATACCTGAAGCATCTGGGCTACAAGGTGCGCTATGTGCGCAACATCACCGACGTGGGCCATCTGGAGCACGACGCCGATGAGGGCGACGACAAGATAGAGAAGAAGGCCCGACTGGAGCAGCTCGAGCCTATGGAGATAGCCCAGCACTATACCAACCGCTACCACCAGGCTATGGATATGCTCAACGTGCTTCCTCCCTCGATCGAGCCCCACGCCACGGGCCATATCATCGAGCAGGAGCAGCTGGTGCAGCAGATTCTTGACAACGGCTATGCCTACGTGAGCAACGGCTCTGTGTACTTCGATGTAGAGAAATACAACAAAGACCATAAATACGGCATCCTTTCGGGCCGCAATCTGGAGGATGTCATCAACCACTCGCGCGACCTCGCCGGCACCGACGAGAAGCACAACCAGGTGGACTTTGCCCTGTGGAAGAAGGCCCAGCCCGAGCATATCATGCGCTGGCCCAGTCCCTGGAGCGACGGATTCCCCGGCTGGCACTGCGAGTGTACCGCCATGGGTCGCAAGTATCTGGGCGACCACTTCGACATCCACGGTGGCGGCATGGACCTCATCTTCCCCCACCACGAGTGTGAGATAGCCCAGGCTGTGGCCAGTCAGGGCGACCAGATGGTGCACTACTGGATGCACAACAACATGATTACCATCAATGGCCAGAAGATGGGCAAGTCGCTGGGCAACTTCATCACCCTCGAGCAGTTCTTCACCGGCGACCACGCTTCGCTCGACCAGGCCTACTCGCCGATGACCATCCGCTTCTTTATCCTCTCTGCCCACTATCGTGGCACTGTAGACTTCTCCAACGAGGCTCTGAAGGCTTCGGAGAAGGGTCTGGAGCGACTCATCAACGGCATTACCGACATGGAGCGCATCCAGGCTGGCAAGGAGAGCGACGCCGAGACCCACAAGTTTGTGGCTGCGCTGCGCCAGAAGTGCTACGACGCCATGAACGACGACTTCATGACTCCCCTCGTGATAAGCTATCTCTTCGAGGCTTGCCATGTCATCAATACCCTCATCGACCACAAGGCTGCCATCTCTACCGACGACCTCGCCGAGCTCTCGTCTACGATGCGACTGTTTGCCTTCGACCTGCTGGGTCTGAAGAGCGAGAAGGGCATGAACAACGATGCGCGCGAGGAAGCCTACGGCAAGGTGGTCGACATGGTGCTCGAGCTGCGCGCCAAGGCCAAGGCCGACAAGGACTGGGCCACGAGCGACAAGATACGCGACGAGCTTGCCGCCGACGGTTTTGAAATCAAAGACACCAAAGACGGTGTGACCTGGAAACTGAACAAGTAACACAAACTGGATAACGACATGGAATATAACTTCAGAGAAATAGAGCAGAAGTGGCAGAAAAACTGGGTGGAGATGAACACCTACAAGGTAACTGAGGACGAGAACCGCAAGAAGTTCTATGTGCTCAACATGTTCCCCTATCCCTCGGGAGCCGGACTCCACGTGGGCCATCCCTTGGGCTATATCGCCTCCGACATCTTTGCCCGCTACAAGCGTCTGCAGGGCTTCAACGTGCTCAACCCTATGGGCTACGATGCCTACGGTCTGCCCGCCGAGCAGTATGCCATCCAGACGGGTCAGCATCCTGCCATCACGACCGTCAACAATATTGCCCGCTACCGCCAGCAGCTCGACAAGATAGGTTTCTGCTTCGACTGGGACCGCGAGGTGCGCACCTGCGACCCCGGATATTACCACTGGACCCAGTGGGCCTTTGAGAAGATGTTCAACTCTTACTACTCCAACACCCTGCAGAAGGCCCAGCCCATCAGCAAGCTCATCGAGCACTTCGAGGACAACGGCACACTGGGCATGGATGTGGCCTGCTCTGAAGAGCTTGTCTTCTCTGCCCGCGACTGGAAGAGCATGAACGAGCACGAGCAGCAGAAGACGCTCATGAACTACCGCATAGCCTACCTGGGCGAGACTATGGTCAACTGGTGTGCCGGACTGGGCACCGTGCTGGCCAACGACGAGGTGGTAGAGGGTGTGAGCGTGCGCGGCGGCTATCCCGTGGTGCAGAAGAAGATGCGCCAGTGGTGTCTGCGCGTGTCGGCCTACGCCCAGCGTCTGCTCGACGGTCTGGAGACTTTAGACTGGACCGACTCGATGAAGGAAACGCAGCGCAACTGGATAGGCCGTTCGGAAGGAACCGAAGTCCAGTTCAGCGTCAAGGACAGCAATGTACGCTTCACCATCTTCACCACCCGTGCCGACACCATGTTTGGCGTCACCTTTATGGTGCTTGCTCCCGAGAGCGAATATGTGGCCCAGGTGACCACCCCCGAGCAGCAGGCCGAGGTCGAGGAGTATCTCGCCTATGTGAAGAAGCGCACCGAACTGGAGCGTATGTCAGACCGCAAGGTCACTGGCGTGTTTACCGGTTCGTATGCCATCAACCCATTGACAGGCGACGCTCTGCCCATCTGGGTTTCAGAGTATGTGCTGGCGGGCTATGGCACCGGCGCCATCATGGCAGTTCCCGCCCACGACTCTCGCGACTACGCCTTTGCCAAGCACTTCTCGCTGCCCATTATCCCGCTGATAGAGGGTGCCGACGTGAGCGAGCAGAGCTACGACGCCAAGGAGGGCATCGTGTGCAACTCGCCCGTAGAGGGCAAGCAGACCGAGTTCTCGCTCAACGGACTCACCGTCAAGGAGGCCATCGCCGCCACCAAGCGCTATGTGACCGAAAAGGGTCTGGGCCGCGTCAAGGTCAACTACCGTCTGCGCGACGCCATCTTCTCTCGCCAGCGCTACTGGGGCGAACCCTTCCCCGTGTACTATAAGGACGACATTCCCTACATGATACCCGAGCAGTATCTGCCCATCGAGCTGCCCGAGATAGACAAGTACGAGCCCACCGAGAGCGGCGAGCCTCGATTGGGCCGCGCCAGAAAATGGGCTTGGGACACCCAGAACAACCAGGTGGTCGACAAGGAGCTCATCGACGGCAAGACCGTATTCCCCATCGAGCTCTACACCATGCCCGGATTTGCCGGTTCGAGCGCCTACTATCTGCGCTACATGGACCCCCACAACGACCACGAGCTGGTAAGCCGTGAAGCCAACGACTACTGGCAGAATGTGGACCTCTATGTGGGTGGTACCGAGCACGCCACAGGCCACCTCATCTACTCGCGCTTCTGGAACAAGTTCCTGCACGACTACAATGTGACCTGCAAGGAAGAGCCCTATCAGAAACTCATCAACCAGGGTATGATACAGGGTCGCTCCAACTTCGTATACCGCATCAACAGCGACGACCACAGTGCCGCTCCGCGCTTTGTGTCGCTCGGCCTGAAGGACCAGTATGACGTCACACCTATCCACGTCGATGTCAACATCGTGCATGGCGACGTGCTCGACACCGAAGCCTTCAAGGCATGGCGCCCCGAGTTTGCCAACGCCGAGTTTGTGCTCGAAGACGGCAAGTACGTCTGCGGATGGGCCATAGAGAAGATGTCGAAGTCCATGTTCAATGTGGTCAACCCCGACATGATCGTCGAGCAGTACGGCGCCGACACGCTGCGTCTCTACGAGATGTTCCTCGGTCCTGTAGAGCAGAGCAAGCCCTGGGATACCAATGGTATCGACGGCTGCCACCGCTTCCTCAAGAAGCTGTGGAACATCTACTTCGACCCCCGCACCGACGAGTTCCGCGTCAACGACGACGAGCCCTCGAAAGAGAGCCTTAAAAGTGTGCACAAACTCATCAAGAAGGTGACCGCCGACATCGAAAACTTCTCATACAACACTGCCATCTCTGCCTTCATGATTTGCGTCAACGAGCTGGGACAGCAGAAGTGCTACAACCGCGAGCTGCTCACCATCCTGACCGTGCTCATCGCTCCCTTCGCGCCCCATATCGCCGAAGAACTGTGGAGCCGGCTCAACATGAAGGGCAGCGTATGCGACGCCCAGTGGCCCGTATGCAACGAGCAATACCTGGTAGAGAGCGAGGTGCAGCTCACCATCTCCTTCAACGGCAAGGCCCGCTTCCAGAAGAAGTTTGCCGCCGATGCCACCAACGACGCCATACAGCAGGCAGTGCTCGCCGACGAGCTGAGCCAGAAGTATATCGACGGCAAGCAGGTGGTGAAGGTAATCGTAGTGCCCAAGAAGATTGTGAATGTCGTCGTGAAGTAATCGGGCGGCAACGCACACCAAGAATACTACATCAGAGGAAGTTGCCGCTTGCACACACCACAACCCGGCGTGTGCAAGACGACGACTTCTTTTGCTTAGAGACAAACAGTAAACAACAATGCAACTATAACTCCTATGACAATCGACCGTAATATGATCTGGCAGGAGACGAAGGACTACTTCAACATCACCCTCGGACTCATGCTCTACACCTTCGGTTTCACCGTATTCCTGCTTCCCTATCAAATCGTGACCGGAGGCATCGCGGGTATCGGAGCCATCATCTTCTATGCCACCAAGTTCCCAGTGCAGTGGACATTCTTCATCATCAACGCCCTGCTCATCGTGGCGGCACTGAAGGAGCTGGGCATCAAGTTTCTCACCAAGACCATCTATGCCACGGTGGTGATAACCGTGATGCTCGACCTGGCACAAAAGGTAGTGGAACAGCCCGACGGCACGTTCTACAAGCTCATGGGCGAAGGCAACGATTTCATGTCGCTCATCATCGGCTGTATGCTCACCGGTACGGCACTTGCCATAGTCTTCCTGAACAACGGCAGCACCGGCGGCACCGACATCATTGCCGCTGTAGTCAACAAGCACTTCAATGTCTCGCTCGGCAAGGGACTCATCATGGTCGACCTCGTCATCATCAGCAGCTGTCTTGCCATCGATACCTTTGGTGAGTTTCCACAGCGATGCCAGATGGTGGTCTTCGGTCTATGCACGATGGTCATCGAGTGTACGATGATAGACTACGTGATGAACGTACAGCGCCAGTCGGTACAGTTTATGATTTTCTCCAAGGACTACAAGAAGATAGCCGAAGCCATCACGCGCAAGACCGACCACACGCTGACCATCCTCGACGGTCACGGATGGTATACGGGCAAGGAGATGAAGGTCATCTGTCTCCTGGCCAAGAAGCGCGAGAGTGTGCTCATCTTCCGACTCATCAAGATGATAGACCCACGCGCCTTCGTCAGCCAGAGCAGCGTCATCGGTGTCTATGGCGAGGGCTTTGACCCCATCAAGGTCAAGATCAAGAAGAATAAGGAACACGAGCAAGAACTGCAACAGCAGCAACAAGAAAATGAATGATATGAACCCATCATCACACACCGCCCACAGCGCTGCCGAGGTGGAGCAGCAGGGCAGGGCGATAGTCTTTGCCACCAACAACTCACACAAGCTCGACGAGATACGTGCCATCCTCGGCGACAGGTTCAAGGTACTGTCGCTCCGGGACATCGACTGCCACGTAGACATACCCGAGACCGCCAATACCCTGGAGGGCAACGCCATCCAGAAGGCACGCTACATAGCCGAGCACTACGGCTACGACTGCTTTGCCGACGATACCGGTCTGGAGGTCACTGCCCTCGGCGGCGAACCTGGCGTACACTCAGCGCGCTATGCCGACGGCACCGACCACGACTCAGAGGCCAACATGCAGAAGCTGCTCGCCCGACTCAAGGACAAAGACGACCGCAGGGCGCAGTTCCGCACCGTCATCTGTCTGGCCCGCAAGAGCGACATAGCCGACTACACCCTCTTCGAAGGCATCGTGCGCGGCACCATCGCCAAGGAGAAGCAGGGCAGCAGCGGTTTCGGCTACGACCCCATCTTCGTCCCCGAAGGCTACGACGAGAGCTTTGCCGCCCTGGGCGACGAGGTTAAGAACCGCATATCACACCGCGCCAGAGCCGTGGCCAAACTCGCCGATTATCTCAAACAGTAATTCACCCTCGACACTCTCGGTTATGAAACGCTATATCCTCACCATGCTCCTTGCCATCGCGGCAGTCTTCGCCCATGCCGACAACAGTCTGTGGAAGGCATATATGGCCTATCACGACATCACCCGGATAGAGCAGGGCGGCAAGAGACTCTATGTGCTTGCCTCGGGCAATCTCTTCACCTACAATACCGCCGACGGCGAGGTGCGCACCTTTGACAAGTGCAACGGACTGAGCGACTGCGCCATCAGCCATATCGCCTGGTGCCAGCAGGCAGCAAGGCTGGTCATCGTCTACAGCAACCAGAACATCGACCTGATGAGCGGGCGCAACAACGACGACATCACCAATCTGCCCGACTACTACCGCAAGGCCATGACCGAGGACAAGACCATCAACCACGTATGTATCGACGGCGTCTACGCCTATCTCTCCACCGGTTTCGGCATCGTCAAGGTCAATGTGAAGAACGCCGAGGTCAGCGAGACCTACAATCTGCATACCCCCGTGGCATACAGTTATGTAGAAGGCGGCTATCTCTATGCTGCCCAGCGCGGTAAGGGCATCTACCGCGCCGCTCTCGGCACCAACATGATGGACCCAGCCAACTGGACCTACGCCCGGGCTTACAGCGACATCTGGGAGACGCCCGACAGCAAGCTGCTCGACATGGTGAAAGACCTGGACCGTGGCGGACTCAAGTACAACAACTTCGGCTGTCTGCGCTTCTACAACGGCCGTCTCTACACCGTGGGCGGAGGCTACACCGTGAGCCAGGACCTGCATCTGCCTGGTGGCATCCAGGTCTACGACGGCAGCAACTGGGAGGTCTATCAGGACGATGTAGACAGCCAACTGGGCGACGGCTTCTTTGAAGACATCAATGCGATAGATGTAGACCCACGCGACGCCAACCACGTGTTTGTCTCGGGCCGTACGGGTATCTACGAGTTCAGCGACCGGCGGTTTGTGCGCCACTACAGTTATGACAACAGCGCCCTCTCGCCCACCTATCCCGACGACAAGATGTATGTGGTAGTGCATGATGTCAAGTTCGACACCGAGGGCAATCTCTGGGCGCTCAACAGCATCAACAAGGAGAAGAACATCGTGCGTCTGGGCACCGACGGACAGTGGACATCACTCTACAAGGAACCTCTGAAGTCGCTGACCAACCTGCGCAACATCACCTTCGACAGCCGCAGCCTCATGTGGTTTGTCAACGACAGCTGGAAGAAGACCGGCCTCTTCTGCTACCAGCCCTCGAGCGACGCCATCAACAGCTATACCTCCTTCATCAACCAGGACGGCACCACGGTCAACGTAGAATACGTGCACTGCGTGGCCGAAGACAAGGACCATCAGATGTGGATAGGCACCAATGTGGGTCCTCTGCGACTCTCGCCCAGCGAGATAACCTCGCAGTCGCCCGTATTCGAGCAGGTCAAGGTGCCCCGCAACGATGGCACCAACTATGCCGACTATCTGCTCGATGGCGTCAACATCTCGTGCATCGTCATCGACGGCGGCGGACGCAAGTGGATGGGCACCTACGGCAACGGCATCTATCTCATCAGTGCCGACTGCATGACCCAGATAGCCCACTTCACCGAGACCAACAGCAAGCTGCTCTCTGACAATATCCAGGCGATGGCCATCAATCCCGCCACCGGCGAGGTGTTTATCGGCACCGACAAGGGACTCTGCTCCTACAGCAGCGGAGCCACCGAGCCTGTGGAGGAGATGAACAAGGACAACACCTATGCCTATCCCAACCCCGTGAACCCCGACTATACCGGCCCCATCACCATCGTGGGTCTGAGCTACAATGCCGATGTCAAGATAGTCACCGCCTCGGGCACGCTCGTAGCCCAGGGCCGCAGCAATGGCGGTACCTTCGAGTGGAACGGATGCGACCTCAAGGGTCGCCGCGTGGCGAGCGGAGTGTATATGGTGCAGACTGCCACTGCCGACGGCAGCAAGGGCACCGTGTGCAAGATAGCCATCGTAAACTGAGGTGTCTATGCCGCCGAGCAACCATCCTTCTGAACGACTGGAGTGGCTGAGCCTGATGCGCGGGCTGAGCATCGTGCTGGTGGTGATGTTTCATGTGCAGCTGGTCGACATGGCCACCGGCGAGAACCATAGCCTCTGCACCACCCTGCCCACCATTTTCACTCCCATACGCATGCCCTTCTTCATCTTCACCTCGGGCGGGCTGCTCTACCTGAGCCGCATACGCCGCGAGTGGACCACCCGGGCACTCTATGCCGACAAGCTGCGGCGCATAGCCATCCCCTTTGTCTTCTTCGTCACCTTCTACTATCTGTTCAAGCTCCTCGCTGGCGCCTGGGCCAAGACTCCCGTGCCCCTGTCGCTCTCCTACTATGCCGAGTGCTTCTACCGGTTTACAGGGCATCCCTCTGCCCATCTGTGGTTTCTCGCCACGCTGCTCATGCTCATGGCGCTCTATCCCCTCTTTGTGGCGGTATGCCGCAACCATACCGCCTCGGTGGCGATGCTGCTCTTCAGCGTGGGCATCTATCATGCCGACTTGGAGAACGTGCTGCCCGACGTGTTCTACATCAATCACTTGCACCGCTATCTGGTCTATTTCTACTTCGGCATCTTCTTCTTCAGATACCGTCTCTACCGTTTCACCGACAACCCACTGGTTGCCGTGGCGGCCGTGGCG
>ULQW01014960.1_pt1 | contig 17561 bp, 14 predicted proteins | sample 1954921 | NCBI WGS metagenome assembly ULQW01 (sample SAMEA4835666, study PRJEB28245) | human gut metagenome | biome: gut microbiome; material: fecal sample | place: Denmark | collected 2008
TTTCATGGGCGGCGGCGGAGGCCCCGCAGGCTGGGGCGGCGCGATAGCGGTCGTGCCGTATGAGATGTATAAAATATACGGCGACAAGGAGGCCTTTCGCCGTTATCTGCCGAAGATCCTTCGATATTTTGATTATCTCGACTCGCGAAGCTCCGGCGGTCTCGTCTGCCGCGAGGAAGAGGGCGGCTGGTGCCTCGGCGACTGGTGCCCGCCCGAACAAATAACAATATGCGAGCCATTCGTCAACACTGCGCTCTATGTCAAGCAGATGATGATGACAAAAGAAGCATCGGAGGCTATCGGCGAAAGCGAAACTGCCGCCATGCTCGAAAAGCGCATAGAAGAAAAGAAACAGGCTATTCTCAGCGCATATTACAGCCCGCAGACCGGCTCGTTTATCGGCGACGCGCAGGGGGCGAACAGCTTTGCTGTTGATATCGGACTCGGCGGCGAGCGCGCTTTCAACAATACAAAAAAGAAATACGACGCCGCAGATGCTTTTGACACCGGCATTTTCGGTACGGATATTCTGATCCGCGTGCTGTTTGAGCGCGGCTGCGCCGACACGGCTTTCCGCCTGCTGACTTCGACGGGCAAAGGCTCGTTCTATAACATGAAAAAGCAGGGCGCGACGACTATCTGGGAGAACTGGGACGGCGAGCGCTCGCACAGCCACCCGATGTTCGGCGCGGTGACGCGATATCTGTTCTCGTTCATTCTCGGCATCACGCAGGAGAAAAACTCGGCTGGCTATGAAAAAATCGTCATCGCTCCGCAGATCCCCGACGGGCTCAACCGCGCGAGCGGTCACATAACGACGGTGCGCGGCGAAATAGCCGTCTCGTTTATCAGAACGGAGCGCGAGATGGACTTCTATGTAACCGTTCCGCAAAAGTCATGGTTTACTTACGGCAGCGACTGCGAATATGAACTCTGGGAAGGCGAAAACCATATCCACATTGATTTTAAGGAGTAAAATATGGCTATAATCATCACACAATACAGCGAAAAATATCGGGACGATGTCCGCAATATCTGCCTTGACACGGCGGGCAGCAACGCGCGCGAAGAAAAGTCAATGCGCTTTTTGCTCGCGACCTTCTGCGACTACTATATAGACCGCGAGGCAGAGCACTGCTTCATCGCCGTCGATGAGGACACGGACAGCGCGGTCGGCTATATCTTCTGCGCGCCGGACTATCAAAAATACAAGCGTATATTCAAAGCCGAATATCTCCCGCGCGTCAAGGGATGCAAAAAGGGAGATATAATTGAATCATGGGCGTCCGTAAACGGCCCCGCGCTATTCGCAAGAAGCTATCCCGCGCATATGCACATCAACATAAAGCCCGGCTATCAGCACTGCGGCATCGGCACCCGCCTGTTCGCGGCTCTGACCGAGCATCTCAGAGAGATCGACTGCAAGGGCGTTATGCTGGTGGTCGATTCATATAACACCAACGCAATAAATTTCTATAAAAAGAACAAGTTTGATATCATATTCCCTCTGCGCGTCTGCACGGTCATGGCGCGCAGGGTCTGAGAAAGCAGGAAAAAATATGAAATTAGCCGTCATCGGCACGGGCTGGATAGTCAAGAGCTTTATCGACGGGTTGAAGTTCGCGCCCGATTTTGAACTCTTCGCCGTATATTCGCGTTCGCGCGAGCGCGGAGAAAAATTCGCAAAAGAAAACGGGATAAGTACAGTATACACCTCGCTTGACGAGCTCGCCGCCTCCCCTGCCGAGTGCGTCTATATCGCGAGCCCAAATGCCCTGCATTATACTCAGAGCAAAAAAATGCTCGAAAGCGGAAAGCATGTCATCTGCGAAAAGCCGATAACAGTGACGCCCGACGAATTTTCGGAGCTCTGCGAAATCGCGGACGGAAATAAGCTCATATATATCGAAGCTATAATGTATATGCACTCGCCCGTGCGTGCGGCCCTCAGAGAAGCTCTCGGGGACATCGGCAAGGTCTGGACTGCGCATTTTGATTTTTCGCAGTATTCGTCAAAATATCCCGCCTATCTTCGCGGCGAGCTGCCGAATATTTTCAACCCCGCCATGGCGACAGGCAGTCTCATGGATCTCGGCATTTACTGCGTCTATCCTGCAATCGATCTGTTCGGCGAGCCGAAAACCGTCTCGGCAGTATCGGCATTTCTCGAAAGCGGAGCTGACGCGGCAACCGCCGTCTCGATGCTAAGTAAAAACACCGCGATAACAATGACAAGCTGCAAAACCGGGCAGGATCACGCGGGCTCGCAGATAATCAGCGAGCGCGGCAGCATAAAAATCGGCTCAATTTCAAAGCTCACGGATATCGAACTCGTGATGAACGACGGGACGAGCCGCATTATCTGCGGCGACACGCCGAAAGATGAGCTCATGGGCAACGAGGCACGCACGTTTTATAAGCTGATAACAGAGCCGGAAAATAACAGAGAAAAATACAGAGAGCTGCGCGAAACGGCGCTCTCTGTGAGCCGCACGATGCAGCGCATACGCGAGTCGGCGGGAATAAAATTTGACGGAGGGATAGCATGAAATATGTGAAAACAGGCGATGTCCTCGCGGTAAGACTTGACCCGGGCGAGGAAATAATCGCGTCGGTGCTGAAGATAGCAAAGGACGAAGATATCCGCTTTGCCGAGATATCAGCCATCGGAGCGGTAGGGCGCGCGGTGTTCGGGCTATACGACCTCGGAGAGCAGAAATACCACAGTCTGACATTTGTTCAGCCGCTCGAGCTCGTTTCATTAAACGGCAATCTCAGCCGCAAGGACGGCGAGCCTTATCTCCACCTTCACGCCGCTTTCGCGGACGAAAAAGGCGCCGTCATCGGCGGTCACCTGAATGAAGCGGTGATAAGCGCGACCTGCGAAATGTTCATCAAAATTTTCGACATTGACATGGGCAGGCGCATAAGCGAACAGACAGGGCTCAATATTTTCGACATCTGAAAATCAAGCAGGGAAGCCGACATATGCCGCGCTTCCCTGTTTTTTCTTGTCGAACACCATAAAATATTGCACAAAATCAATAAAAATTCATAAAAAATCAAAATTTCTTTACAAAAACTATTGCAAAGTGAATCAAAATCACATATAATTATTCTCAATCAGCGTAGTAACTGAGGGTGAACAAATGCGGCAAGTAAGATTTGAGATCACCGACGGCATCTGCCGTCCGGCAGGATGCGAAACGGACGACATCGGATATGCGGCAATCTCCGATGCTCAGTGCGCCTCCGAAGCAAGAAAAAGTTCAACCGCCTCGGGCGGCCGTATTTCCTACGGCATAGTGATGACCGTCACGGAAAACGGATTCAATGAAACAACAAGTTTTCCCGACATCTCTTTCAGCAGGAAAAAGCTGAGGGACTTTGTCTCCATGCTCGAGCGCAACGATGTCTCCCCCGTCCATGTGGAGGAGATGATAGACGATTTCTTCTACGCGGGATAAACGCACCGCCAAAGCATCCGAACCGAGCGAACCACGCCAAAAGGCAGCGTTCGCAGAACAATGACCGACCGCAGCAAAAAAATGCTGCGGTCGGTCATTCTTTATAGTTTGATGGATGGATAGGCAGCGAAACGGCTTTGCGAGTATAAATATCGCAATAAACAGCTGTAGCGATATCGTGCACATATACTTATTATTTTAAGCAGGGCAGGCTAACCCCTCAGTCTCGGCTTACGCCGAGCCAGTTCCCCTTACAGGGGCGCCTAAATAGATTCTGCGACAAGTCTCAATTCACGCAAAGTCTTTTCATCTTGAACGAAGGGCGTTTATTAAAGTTCCGTATATCGCTCTACGCGCATGCGCAGGGCGTATTTTTTGCGCAGTGCCGCTATCTCTTCCATCATCTCGGACTTGTGGTGGGCATCGAGCGCCTGCTGATCGCGCCATCTGTCTATCAAAAGCACGGTCTCCGGGTCGTCAAGCGGAAAGAAATATTCGTATCTCTCGTTCCCCTCTTCGGCTCTTATTTTATTCACAAGCCCGCTCTCCGTCATTTCGCGTGCAATCTCTTTTGCGCTGCCGTTTTTGCCGGTGTAGTAGATATTGACAGTGAAGCTCATTTCATTCTCCCCTATCAGTATTTTTCGACGCTCTCGACATCGAGCACAAACACAATAGCTCCGCCGACCGCGACCTCCGAGCCGAGATCGCCCTCGGCAAGTCCGCTGCCGAATGCGGCGGTAGATGCGGCAGTGTGCATCCTGCGCTGAGAATATTCCTTGATTATCTCTTTTGCCTTCGCGACCTTGTCGTCGTCCGCGCCGATGAGGAAAGTCGTGTTGCCGACCATGAGGAATCCGCCCGTGGTTGAGAGCTTCGTCACCGTGTAGCCTTCCTTGGTCAAAGCCGAGGAAACAACCGCGCTGTCATCATTATTAACAATAGCTATCAAAAGTTTCATTATATTCATTCTCCTCATTAAATTTTCGGATCTATCATCTTGCGGCTCTTCTTGTCGAGCTTGCGGACGTCGGGTATCTCGTACCTGTTGTCGTTCGCGTCTTTTATTAAGATGCGCCCGTCATAGAGCGGCTTTACCGCCGTGAGATGATTTCTTATCTCAAAAGTGCATATTCCCCTGTCCGTCTCGACCGTCCACATCCAGATAAGGAATTTTTCGCGCATCTTTATGAATCGCTTTATCCGCGGGATCATATAGTATTCGTCGAGGCACTGCTCGACAGCCTCTTTCGACTCCGGCAGAAGGTTGTCGATGTTTCTTATCACCGCTATCTCCTCGCCCTCGCTGTCGATCAGCGAAATGTATCTGCTGAGTCCGGTTATGGGGAACATTCTGTGCAGTTCGAGCCCCTCGAACTTCTCGCCTGAGTAAAACTCGGCATCGACGAAAATCCCGTCCCGGCGAGTGAATTTCACTTCCGGTCCGTCAATATATCTCGGCATTGTGCTCCCCCCTTATTCAAAATTCTCGGCGGCTTTTTTCCTCTGAAGCTGTTCGCCCATGGACTGGATCTCAATGAGCTTGTAGTACTTGCCCTTGAGCGCCATGAGTTCTTCGGGAGTGCCGCATTCGATTATCTCGCCGTGGTCGACGACAACTATCTTGTTCGCCTTGCGCAAAGTTGAAAGGCGGTGGGCAATCATGAGCGTTGTGCGCCCTGATATCAGCCTCTCTATCGCGCCCTGGATAAGATTTTCGGTCTCGGAATCGACCGCCGCCGTCGCCTCGTCGAAGATGAGTATGCTCGGATTTTTGAGCACCGCGCGGGCTATAGACACGCGCTGCTTCTCGCCGCCGGAGAGTCCGACACCGCGCTCGCCGAGCATGGTGTCGTATGCATCGGGCATGCGGCGGATGAAGCCGTCCGCGTTCGCGACCTCCGCCGCGTGGAGCACCTGCTCAACATGGACATCCGCGCTGCCATAGGCGATATTATTATATATCGTGTCTCTGAACATCAGCGGCTCCTGCTGGACGAAGCCGATCGAGTTTCTGTAATATCTCAGGTCGATGTCCCTGATGTTTATTCCGTCGACGAGTATCTCGCCGTCGTATTCGTCATAGTAGCGCATCAGCAGGTTTATCAGCGTCGATTTGCCGGAGCCCGTCGTTCCGACTATGCCGACTATATCGCCCGGCTCTATAGTCAGATTTATGTTTGAGAGGACTTTTTTCGAGCGGTCGAACGCGAAGTTGACATTCTTGAATTCAATCTTGCCATCCATGCGCTTGAGCTCTTTTCCCTGGCCGAAATCGTGCTCGGGCTCGGCATCGAGGATATCGAGTATCTTTTCGGCGGACGCCAATGTATTTTGATATGTGTCGCCGATATTCGCAAAGAAGTTGACCGGGTTATAGAACATGCTCGCATATGAGATGAACGACACGAGCAGACCGAGCGAAACCTCGCTGCTGTCGGAGATGACAAGATTGCCGCCCATGAACCATATGACAAGCGTTCCGCAGGTCACGAGGAATGTTATCACCGACGGGAACACCGCAGAGGGCACGGCGGCTTTTTTGTCCTCCTTGAACCACTCGTCGCAGTAGGCATTGAAGCGTTTGACCGTCTTTCGCTCATTCGTGAACGCTTTTATCACTCGCACGCTCGGTATAGTGTCGGCGAGCATCGAAGAAATCGATGCGGAGCGCCGCCACATGCGCATATATTTGGGTCCGAGCACCTTGCCGAACCGCTTGCCGACAAACACGACTATCGGCACGGGAATGAGCGAAAAGAGCGCCAATCGCCAGCTCATCATGAACATTATGACTATCAGCCCCACGAGCGTAAACGCCTGAATGACCGCCTCCTGGGTTATCTTCATTATAAAATTCTGTATCACCGTCGCGTCGGAGTTGACGCGGTTTATGACGGAGCCTGTCGATATCCTGTCATAGAAGCTCATCGGCAGATACTGCGCCTTTTCATATATATCTTTCTTGAGATTCAAGACTATCCTGTCGCCGGATATTCTGAGCTTATACGCCCGAAAGCCGTTTATCACATACTGAAGAACGTACACCCCGAGCAGAAGCAAAATGACCGCCATGAGCCGTTTTGACGATTTCTGCGGGATAACATCGTCGACCATTATCTTTGTGATATATGGCGGGACGAGCGAGAACGCCGTTGTGAGCACGGATAGAATCATGCACACTATCAGCGGCTTTGTTTCGGGCTTGACATAGCCCGAAAATTTTGTGATAAGCTTGCGCTTGCCGGAGCAGTTGAGGCACTCGGCATCGGGTGAAGGCAATTTGCGACCGCACTTCGGGCAGAAAGAGCGCTGCTTGAGATAAACGGACTTCACGACCTCCGCATCTTCGTCGGAATAGCCGTGTTCTTTCAGCGAGTTCACGAACACCGCGCCTGCGTCCGCAACCTCGGCGGCGGCATAAGAGAAGCGCATGAGCGGCTTTCTCTTTCCGTTTGAAAATCTGACTCGAAACAGCGCGTTGCCGTAGAGCCGCTTGACATCCGCCGACTCCATTTCATTATAGGCGATGCTGCACACGCCGCCGTCAAAGCTTCTGTCAAAGGCAATAAGCCCGTTTTTTGTGAAAACAAGCATTGAATCCGCATATTTGCCTTTTAAATCAAGGTCGCCCACTACGATGAAGAGAACCTCTTCGCCGCGGGTCAATTCTTCTAACCGCTCCTCATATTGTCGCGGCACGGGTTTGTTGGTTATTTCTTTCATTGCTCCGCCCCCTTTTTCAAGGTCATTTTAGCAGAGCCGATGTCAAAAGTAAACACGGAATTTCAGCCTAACATGACAAAAAAATTTGTCGTTGTTTGTTGAAAATGACGAAAAATTCCCGTGATGTTATTTTTTCATAACCACATTTTCAAGATAGCTGTTAAAATTCTTATATTCATTCTCGCTTATCGCCGTCGGGCATGTCATGACAACGAGCCTGTGACCCTTATATTCGCTGTGATACGGCGGGTGGATATGCTCGAACGGATTGGCTCTGTACCCGGCGCGCTCATGAAAGCCTTGCGGCGGACGGATACTTCGTTATTCGGCGGGTCGATTTCGAGAATGACCGTCTTTTTGCGCTCGCCGAGAAGTGAGAGCGCCTGCGCACCGTAGCCTCTCCCGCGCATTTCGGGCAGGGTACAGAAATGCTCGACATAGATAAAATCCTCAGTCTCCCAGCAGAGCAGCTCGCCGACCCAGATATCGCCGTCAAATATCAGCAGAAAATTATACTCCGGCTCGGTCATTATTTTCTTCTGCCTCTCGGGCAGCCGCTGTTCATATATAGGAAAGCTCCATCGCTTTTTCATATATTTTATCTTCTGAATTTGTCAGTCTTTTAAAAATCATATTATCATCCTCCGCGCTTTCGGTTATTATACATTTTTACACCCCGGCGCTCAAGAAATCGGGTGTTTAGAATTAAATTTTCATTGACTGATTATTGTAAATATGGTACAGTATTATTTGACTGAAAACGGATTTTCAATATGAAATCCACAAAAAAAACGGAGGGGTTACAAAAAATGCCGAATCTTATCAAAAAAATCACATCCACCCCGAAGGGCTGGTCTACAAAACCGAAGGAGAGACTGAGCTACTATCTCTACTTCTGCGGACAGAATGCGATATATAACCTTGTCGCCTCTTTCCTGACGACCTACCTCATGCTCTCTATCGGCGGACTTGTCAAAACCGCGGGAATCATGCTCGCGGTCAAGGTATGGGACGCGGTCAACGACGCTATTTTCGGCGTGCTGTTCGACAAAGTAAAATTCAAGAGCGGCAAGAAGTTTGTCCCGTGGCTCAAGATATCGCTCGTCTTTATCCCGCTGACTACGGTCATGCTCTTCGCCATACCCAATAACTTCAGCGAAAACGCGAAGCTCATCTGGCTCGCTGTTTCATATATACTCTGGGATACCGCTTACACCCTCTGCGACGTGCCGATATTCGGTATCATCACCTCGATGAGCGAAAACATTGACGAAAGAAACAGCATTATATCCTATAAGCAGATTTGGGCGGGCGTGGGCTCGGGCGTTGCGCTCATTCTCGGCACCGTCCTCGTCGGCGAGCAGGTCAAGCTCAACTACACGGTAGTCGCAATAATCTGCGCCGTGTTCGCAATTATCACGATGATCCCCGCCTGCTTCAAGCTTGAGGAGCGCTTCGGCGGAGACAGGGATGAGGATTTCACGATCAAAAAGATGTTCAGCTATCTCGTTCAGAACAAGTATCTGCTCATCTATTACATAGGCTATTTCTTCTATTCGAGCGCCAACGTCTCCGGCTCGCTCAACCTTTTTGTCTCGTTCTATCTCTTTAACAACTCGCAGTTCTCGCTCGTCGTTCAGGCGCTGAGCCTCGTTCCCGCGGCGATATTCTCGTTCCTCGTGCCCCACATGGTCAGAAAATTTGACAAGATGAAGCTGTTCAGAGTCTGCACTTTGGCTACCGTTATTTTAAGCGTTGTCATGTGGCTCATCGGCTACAACTCGATGAAAGGCTTCATCATCATCTCGATACTGCGCGCGGTACCCATGGCTATTCTCGGCGTCATGCTCTTCATGTTCACGCCCGACTGCGCGGAGTTTGGCAAATTTACCTCCGGCATCGAGGCCAAGGGAATCACCTTCGCAATCCAGACCTTCATGTGCAAGCTCACCGCAGCCGTCTCCGGCGCGCTCGGAATGTTCATACTCGGTCTCAAGTCCACCGGCTGGGTCAGCGTCGAGGGAGCGCAGAACTTCGCAGACCTCCAGGGTGTCACTCAGACAGACCACGCGAAGGCCGTTCTGTGGTTCATCTATGTTATGTTCACGGCGATAGGCTACGCCATAGCCTATATCATCTGGACCCGCTACAAGCTCACCGACAAGGACGTTCAGACCATGGCGGACTGCAACAGCGGCAAGATAACCCGCGCCGAAGCCGAAGAAAGACTCGGCGGAAGATACGACAAGAAGTCGAAGAAAGCGAAGAAATAACAAACGAAAAGAGCGGAGGGGCGTGTGCCTCTCCGCTTTAAATTACAGCACCCTGTGCACTGAGCCGCAGGGTGCTTTTTCGTTAAGTTTATTTATCAGAGCACTACTTCTCTGCCCGTCCTTGCGGACTCGTAAACTGCGCAGAGAATCTTTATCATATCAATTCCCTGCTGCGGCTTGAAGCACGGCTCGGCGCCCTCGATGACCACATCGTAGAAGTGCCTGAGGTTTCTCGCGTGCTCTCTGTCGGTAGCGTAGTTAGTCGGGATAACATCGAGGCACTTGCCGTATTCCTCGGTGTAGAACTCGACCTCGCCGTCCTGCCAATTGAGTCCCGCCTTCGTGCCGCGAAGTTCGACAAAGCGCGTCTCTTTCTTGACGTTCGACGCCCAGCTGAACTCTATCTGGAGCTGCGCCCCGTTATCGAAGCGGATAGTGCCCATCGCAAGATCCTCAACGTCAAACGTGCCGTCCTCGACCTTGTCGCCGAAGTCGGAGTTCACGGAGTCGCTGACGTCGTTGTCGGCAAACTTGCAGTATGTGCTGCCGGTCACGGCGACGGGAGTCGGGCTGCCCATGAGCCATATCGCAAGGTCTATCATGTGAACGCCGAGGTCAATGAGCGGGCCGCCGCCGGACTGCGCCTTGGTGGTGAACCAGCCGCCCTTTCCGGGGATTCCGCGTCTCCTCTGCCAGCCGCAGCGTCCGCAGTATATCTCGCCCATTTTGCCGTCGTCAATGAACTTCTTCGCAAGCTTAGACGCGTCGGTGAAGCGGTTGTTTCTCATAACCATGAGCGTCTTGCCCGCAGCCTTAGCGGCGTCATTCATCTTCATGACCTCTTCGACATTGACGGCATCCGGCTTCTCGCAGAAAACGTGCTTGCCCGCCTTGAAAGCGGCAACCGCGATTATCGAGTGGAGATAGTTCGGGGTGCAGATATCGACAGAGTCTATCGTCTCGTCCTTGAGCAGCTCGTTGAAATCGGTATATACCTTCGCGTCGGGGAAAAACCCGTCGCGGCACTCGACCGCCCTCTCCTCGATTATGTCGCAGAGCGCAACAACCTCAAGGCGATCGTCTTTAAGATAGTGCTCGCGGTGAGCGCCGTTGAATATTCCGCCGACACCGATAATACCTACTCGCCATTTTTTCATAGAAAGACCTCCAAAAATGTATTTCATACGAATTGATTTTAACATAACGAGAAATAAAAAACAAGAGCGGCGGCCTGTACGAAATGCCGAAAAAACAGCTTTATTTTTAGTTGATTTAACAATTTGATTTGTGATTGACAACGGAACGGCGGAACGCCTTATGACGCTCCGCCGTTCCTTGCTTTTATGAAATTGTGTTTTGCAAATTAAAGCTTATTTATCAAACGCGCCGAAACGGGCTGCTATCTTCACGCCGGTCTTTGCAAGCGGAAGAAGAGCAACTATGGTTCTTAGCGCTCCGTCAGCAGAGGACGAGAGCACGGAGGAAACGAGGAAATTGACAACAATTTTCTGCGAGGCGTTCATGTCGAGAGCTGCAACAGCGGTCTTTATCGCCACAGCGTTGTTCTCCTCGGTAAGCTCGGAATGGAGATATCTGAACAGAACGACAAACGCATCCGCCGAGTCGCCTTCTATGCCGACAAACCAGTTTCTGGTCTTGGCTGCGCTCTCTTTTGCGGTGAAGACTCCGCAGGCGGCGATATCCTTTATTGCAGCCGCAAATTTCTCCTTGTCAAGGTTTATTGTAAGAGTGACTGCGGGGGAGGTCTCCTCGCCGTTTTCGTCAACCTTGGCGGCCTGGAGCTCGATGTCCTTGAGCTTGGGGGCGATCATATCGTATACGCCGCCGGTGGTGAGGTCAACCTTAACGTTGTTACCGATACCCAGGCTGATTTTGCCCAGCATACTGTGTATCTGAGTGTCGATAAGTCCCGTGTCAATAGCGGAGGCAAGATTTGGGAGAAGCTTCAGAACCTCGTCGACCGGGGATTCCGCAGAGGCAACTGCGTCAACAAGAGTGAATATGGGAGTGATGATGCCGCGGATACGGCGATCCATCTTCTCGTTTGTGTTGGCGCCTTTCTTAACATATGCGGTGTACTCGTCGGAGGTCATAAAGTCCTTTATGCCGAGAGCCTCAAATATTGGGATGAGATCCTCGTATATGCCCAGCTGCGGACCGTAAAATAAGCTGGTTGTGTTCTCAAAGGAAACAACGGTAGTAAGTAGCGAAAGGGGTCTGAACAGCGACGCAACAGCGTCGAGGAAGCCCTCCTTGTCGCCGTTAGCGAAACCGAAGTCGCCGTCAACAACAGTGAGATACTGCCATGCGTCAAGCTTGCCTACGGGCTTGCCGTCCGCGCCGAGCGTAGCTGCTGCGGCGTTAAGAGCCGCGATAGCGCCCGCGCAGGTCTCCTTGTCAAGCTTTGCGGCAAGATCCTTGGGTCCCTTTGCAACAAGACTGCTGAGTCCGCCGACAAGCGGGAACAGCTTCTTTGCAACAAGAGCTACGGTTTCATTGGTATATACCTTCTCGTTGAGCACCTGGGGAACTCCGCCCTCGGGAACCTTCAAAACGGTGAAAAGAATATCTTCAACTCTGCCGATAGACCTGTTGACAGCCTTCTTGGAAGCGCCGATGGGATACTTAACCTTGGTGCGCTCCATAGCGTCAACGTCGGGTTTTTCGTCCGTAGGATCGGATACGGCAAGAGCAGCCGCTTCGCTGACAGCGCCGTCAAGCGCTGCGGTCGCTTCCTCCTGCGCAAAGGCATTGAACCCTGCCGCCATAACGGACATTATCATGCACAGGCAAAGTATAACGCTGAATGTCTTTTTTAATGCTTTCATAACTTGTTCTCCTTTCGTTTTTAAAACGGGGGGCTGTTAACTCATCTCTCTTTTGGGTTTCTCCTCCTCTGCCTTGAAATTAATTTATAAAAAGGTTATAAATTCCTTAATTGCTTATTTATTTGTAATTAAGCGTTTGTTAATAATTATTAACACGGCGTTATTAATTCGTTTAAAGCACAGAGGGAAGCCGACTCCCCTCTTTAATGCGTTTCTATAAATCAAGCGTCTATACATCTTACAATTTGATTTTAACATAAGGTGAAACAAAAAACAAGAGCGGCGGACTGTACGAAATGCCGAAAAAACAGCCCTGTTTTTAGTTGATTTAACAGTTTGATTTATAATTGGCAAAAAGGAACGGCGGAACGCCGTATGACGCTCCGCCGAACCTTGCTTTTATGAAATTGTGTTTTACCTTTTGACGTTCGGTTTATTTCTTGAATGCGCCGAAGGGATACTTGACGACAGTGCTCTTCATTATCTCAACATTCGGTCTCTCGCCCGTCGGCTCATCGGGAGCGATGCTCGCGAGGATATCCTTGTATTTCGCAAGAGTCTCGGTCGGGATCTGAGACTGAAGAGTGGCGGGAACCTTTGCATAAGCGGCCTTTGCAGCATCGATGTCCGCGCGGTCATAGGGCTCTTCAATGTTCTCGATAACGACCACGAAATAATCAACATATCTCGCATTGCCGATATCGATGCAGGCGTTGTAAAGAGCGGTAGCGTTGAAGCTCTTATAGCTCCAGCTGATGATGTTGTCAACAGCGACATCGTAGAAGGTGTAGCTTATTTTTCCAAAGAGAGTCTTCTCTGCATCACTCATGGCGTCATATTCCTTGACAGCAGCAGATGCTTTAGAAGTGCCTGCGCCGCTGTCGTAAGCGGACTTTCCTTCGCGGACAGCCTTTATTGTCTCAAGGGGAGCCTTGAGCGAGGGCTCAACGGATGCGAGCCACTCGAGTGCCTCTATATAGAGGTTGCCCTTGTAAGTATACTCTGCGGCGTAAGCCTTGTTGTAGGCCTCAGCCTTTTCGAGCCACGCAGCAAAATCTGCGATGTACTTAGGATCATTCTCACCCTCTGCATAGCTGCCGGGCTTCGGCGCAAGGCCGGGGCTCTTCGGCTTCGTGGGCGCGGGGTTAGCCTTGAGAAGATCGTTGTAGATAACATCGCCCATCAGCTTGAAGCCTTTGAAGGCATCGCCCTTTACAGAGCCGCTGATGATGCCGTGGGTCGAGCCGTAGCCGCCCGCCATAACGAGGGTGTTGTAATCGGTGGCTTCCCAAGCGGCTTTCTTGGTATCAACAGAGGTCTTTCTGTCGGCAATAGTCTTTGCAAGCGCAACGGCGTTGTCGATATAAGCCGGAACATAGCCGAGAGTTGTGACAGCCTGAGCCGCGGCGTTGACATAGTGATTCTTCTTAGAGCTGGAAATTTCGGGATGGTTCTTGATGGAGATCTGGCGCTCTCTCATCACTACATCGTGGTAGAACACATCGAAAACAAGGACATCGATGCTTTCCTTATCGGAGTTGCCGAGAGCCTTGTACTCGGCAACGAGCTTCTCGTAAGCCGCAAGATCCTCTGCCGAAGGCTCGGCTTTGGTAACATCGCCGTCGAAAGCTTCGACATTCGCTTCAAACCTTGCAACGGCTTCTGACTTTTCCTGCGCAAAGACGTTAAGACCGACCGCCATGGCAGACATAAGCATGCACAGGCAGAGCATAACGCTCAGCGCTTTTTTAAATGTTTTCTTTTACTCTGTTCTCCTTTCGTTTTTGTGAAAACATTATAGACATTGTTATTCTTTGCTTCTTCTTGTCTCCTCCTTTGCAACAATTTATATTATAACGTTAAGTTATAAATTCAGCTTTTAATATGCGGCACCGACAAAGTACCGCAGTATTCATAAAATAATTCAGAACCACCGCAATATTATAATATCTACAAATAAGTAAAATTATATCTTAAAGAAGTGTTATTAATTATTTGAGACATAAGGGGAATTGTTGAAATTCCCCTCGTTGTTTAAAAATCAAGTCTCTCCTGTAGGCTCTGTTTTATCCCAACCTCACACACGATGCTAAGCCCGAGGAAGCAGTCTTCAAAGAAATCGCGACCCAGCTTGAACTCCGGCAGAAGATAAGGCTTCATTTTGCTCTTTATCAAACCTATGAGCTTATCCGTATCCATGCCCTCATCGAGCTCATATATAACTACCCTGCCCGGATTCATCAGCGCGATTATCGCCTGGAGGCGTTCGCTGCAAAAAGCTATGCGCTCGGATTCAATGTCCGAAGTGTGCAGCGGGATGTTTTCGACCTCGCCGGCAGCGCCCGACGCGCCGCAGAGCACCTCGCCGTTTGCGATTATTCCCGAGCCGCTCTTGCGCTTGCCGTAAGCATAGAGAACGGTTATACCCTCCTGATAATTCGAATATTTTCTTGCCACATTCGTTGCGACATGCAGGTCGTTGTCAATAAGAACCGTCAGTCTGAATTTTTCATTCAGCCTCTTTGCAACATCGATATGGTTGAGCGACGGGAATGCCGCCGAGTCCATAACAACACCCTTGCAGACAACGCCCGAAACGGCTATCGCCGTCATGGCTATGAGCGGATCGGCCGCAACGCTTGTCATAACAAGATTCTCAAGCGTCGAAAGTACTTTTTCGTCACAAATCGGTATATTTCCGCTGCCGATAGTACGGCTTTTGAAATCATGGATTCTGTATGAAAGAACATCGGAGTCAAGATAAATCAGCAGAAAATGCATATAGTCCGCGTTAAGCTTATATACCTGCGCCTTGCGCCCGCGTTCCGCACCTATAACTCCGTCCGGATTAATAATTCCCTCCGCAATACCGTAATCAATAGCTCGCGTCACGGTCGGCAGGCTCAGCCCGATGCTTTTGGCTATCTGCGGAATTGTCGCCTGCTTGTTTTTGTGTATGTATCCCCACACAGAGCGGTAATTCGTCAGCTTGACTATGGATGAATCAAGTGTATTTTTCAAAAAGCGCGCCCCTCATCTGCAAATTAGAAAACCGTGTTATTAAATCAATTATATCACCGCGTTCTGCTTTTCGCAATATGCACTTTTGCCAAAAACGGACTTTTTAAATTATGCACAGTAAACAACGCAGAATCGCGAAGGCAACACAATTATTGACACAGTGTCGAAGCAAGTATATAATTTCAGTATCAAATATCGGAGGGAACAGCATGGCAAAAGGGCTGCCGGATTCAAAGAAATATATAAAAGAAAAGCAGGCTCCCCTGCGCTTCGGCGCGGACGGAAAATTCCGCATTCTGCATCTGACTGATGTCCACGAGGTCGACCCGGAGATGGACGATGAGGAGGACAGACAGATACCGATAAACAAGAGCAAAGAGACGATAAATGTCATTCGCCGATGCATCGAAATTGCAAATCCCGATCTTATCGTTTTCGGCGGCGACAACATCAGCGGCTACTGGCAGGAGTTCACATATGAATATATGTATAATACTATCAAAAAGATAGTCGCGCCGATTGCGGAGAAAAATATCCCGCTCGCCATAGTTTTCGGCAATCACGATGCCGAGGCTCAGCCCAAATTGCCGTTTCTCGCGAAAGAGAATCAGATCTGTATATACGCCGAATACGAGAATTTCAGGAGCACGATGAACGACGAGGATGTCTCCGGCTGCGCGAATTGCAGTTTGCCTATTTTGTCTTCCGACGGCAAGCATATCGCCTGGAACATCTGGTGCATCGACTCGGGCGACTATGTCAGGGACGATGAGTTCAATGTTATAGACGACGCCGGATACGGCTTTGTAAAAAAAGATCAGATAGCATGGTACGAAAGACGCGCCGCCGAACTCAAGGCGCAGAACGGCGGAAAAGCCGTGCCCTCTCTGCTGTTTCAGCATATCCCCGTCATTCAGGAATACAAAAAACTCAAAAAAGACCCGGATGGCGAATACAGCCTCGGCGCGCAGCACTACTCCGTCCCGGACGGTGCACTGCTCGAGGGCGAGATTCACGAATCCCCATGCCCGCCGCTCGAAAACGGCGACGAATTCGAGCGCTGGAAGAGAACGGGCGATATAGTCGCCGCATTCTTCGGCCACGACCATGTGAACACATTCACAATGGAAGTCGACGGCATAAAGCTCGTTCAGAGCCCAGGCGCGGGCTATCACTCCTACGGCGATAAACGCGGCGGCAGACTGATTATAATAGACGAAAACAAGCCGGATTCGTATGAGTCGGAATGCATTTTCATCGACAGAATAACACAAGGTGAGCTTAAATAAATTCAAATAAAGGACGGAGAACAGCTATGGACAAATACGCAAGATTCAGATATCAGCCCTGCATCCCGCTCGGCACGGACGGCAGAAAAGTTACGGGTTCACCCGAGCACGCCGCGCTCTCGAGAAAGGCCGCCGGCGAGGGTATGGTTCTGCTCAAAAACAGGCTTCACACTCTGCCGCTCACGCGCGGAACAAGAGTCGCACTCTTCGGCAAGGCGACTATCGAATACATAAAGGGCGGCGGCGGAAGCGGCGACGTTTTCTGCGCCTACATCCGCAATGTCTATGACGGATTCAGTCAGAAGGAAGCCGAGGGCAAGGTCAGCGTGTTCAAGCCGACCGTCGAGTTCTACAAAGAATACGTCAAGGAGGCGAGCAAGCGCATCCCGACCCGCGCCCAGATTGAGAAGATATGGGACAAGGTAAACGCCATGTCCTTCTGCAAAGAGAAAGACGATATAATCTACGACACCTTCGCGAGCATGCATGTTGCCGAGGCGCATATGCCCGACGAGCTCATAGTGGAGGCAGCCGCGAACGCGGATATCGCGATAATAACCCTCAGCCGCTTCTCCGCAGAGGGCGTTGACAGAAAGGCTATCCCCGGCGACTACTACCTTTCGGACACAGAGAAGAGCCTCATCGACCGAGTCGCTGCGGCGTTCCCGAACACAGTTATAGTCCTCAACTCCGGCGCAGTCGTTGACTGCGAGTATTTCGCGGACAATGAAAAAGTCGGCGCGATAATCTCCGGCTGGCAGGGCGGACTCGAGGGCGGCATGGCGATTGCAGACATTATCTGCGGCGATGTCAACCCCTCCGGCAAATTGGCGGACACTATCCCCGACTCCTACGACTCATATCAGAACGCGCAGGAGTTCCTGACAGGCTTCGAGCATCTCGATTATTTTGATGATATATATGTCGGCTACCGCT
>ULQW01040095.1_pt1 | contig 17543 bp, 14 predicted proteins | sample 1954921 | NCBI WGS metagenome assembly ULQW01 (sample SAMEA4835666, study PRJEB28245) | human gut metagenome | biome: gut microbiome; material: fecal sample | place: Denmark | collected 2008
GTTTGGTGGCCTTCAATACCTTTGGATAACGAAGAACATTTTTCTGAATGAGCGTGTCGGCAGCTTTTAAAATTTCTGGGCTTGAGCGGTAATTTGTTTGCAGAACGATGGTTTGGGCATCCGGATATTGTTTATCGAAATCCAAGAAGAGTTTAACGTGAGCGTTTCTCCAAGTGTAAATCGTTTGGTCAGGATCGCCGACAATGAAAAGATTATGGTGTTTGCCTGAAAGCATTTGAGCGATGGAATATTGTTTGGCGCTGACATCTTGGAATTCATCAACCATCACGTACTGCATGCGGTCCTGCCATTTTTGGAGAATGTCGGGATAGTGTTTAAGAATGTAGGCGGTGAAGTTGATTAAATCGTTAAAGTCACAGGCATAGTTTTTCTTTTGCTCATAGAGATAGCGCAAAAATATGCCGTCATTAACGTCAGTTGCCAATTGAATTCGTTTTTCAAGTTCGGAGTTACTCAGCGTAAAGATTTCATCGATGTAGCTGCCGGCCGTGAGTTTTCTGGCTTCCAGTACTTCGTCAATTTTCTGTTTAATCGTGGCCTCTTTGAGCGTTAGGCCCATTTCTTCAAAAATTTTTAATAGTAATACTCGCTGATCTTCTACATCCAAAATGATGAAATTCTTCGGATAATGCAGAACGTGAATTTCTTCTTTTAAAAATTGAACACAGAAAGCATGCAACGTACAGATATAGCCCAAATCCAAGTCGCCTAGCCATTGACGAATGCGTTGCTTCATTTCGTTGGCGGCCTTGTTGGTAAAAGTGACGCACAAAATATTTTTAGCGGACACGCCTAATGTTTCTGTGAGGTAGCAGTAGCGAGCGGTCAGAGCTCGTGTTTTGCCGGTGCCGGGGCCTGCTAACACACGAACATAACCTTCAGTGGACATAACCGCTTTCTGTTGCTCAGGATTTAATCCACTCAACCATGCCTGCATTTTTGTGTCCGAAAAAATTAAGCCTCAACAGAAAAAGTATAAAACACGATTCCTCCAACTTTTAGTTTTGAAAGTTGAAGGAATCTGTGGGGGAAATGGATATTGTGAAAACCTAGTGTTGATCAATTACGTCAATGAAGCCGCCGCCAAGACAAACCTCTCCGTCATAAATGACCGCGCTTTGTCCAGGGGTGACGGCCCATTGGGGTTCGTCAAAGTTCAGAGTGAACGCATTTTCTGAGATTTGGCTGACAGTGCAATTCCCATCTTTTTGCCGATAACGGGTTTTCACGGTGAGCTGACTGCCTTCAAGCGGAGCATTTCCGCTAACCCAACTGGGCATGACAGCGGTTAAGTGATGGCTCAAAAGCCAAGGATGATCATGTCCCTGGGCAATCCAAAGCGTATTGGTTGCCATGTCTTTTTTTGCGACAAACCAAGGCTCACCGTTGCCCTCGCGACTGCCGCCAACGCCAATTCCTTTGCGCTGTCCCAAAGTGTAGAAAGCCAGGCCCATGTGTTCGCCGACCACGCGGCCATCTGTTGTTTTCATGGGGCCGGGGTGTGTCGGCAGGTAACGGTTTAGAAATTCCCGGAACGGCCGCTCACCAATAAAACAAATGCCGGTGGAGTCTTTCTTTTTGGCATTAGGCAGTCCGATTTCTTCTGCGATACGGCGAACTTCCGTTTTGCGCAATTCACCCACAGGGAAAATCACTTTGGAGATTTGTTCTTGGGTGAGCCGATGTAAAAAATAACTTTGATCTTTGTTTTCGTCTAGACCACGCAGAAGCTGTGTTTTCCCATCAGCGGTCAGGCGAGTTCGGGCATAGTGGCCGGTGGCAATGCACTCGGCCCCCATATTCATTGCATAATCAAGGAAAGCTCTGAATTTAATTTCAGCGTTGCAAAGCACATCTGGATTCGGCGTACGGCCTGCTGAATATTCGCGCAGGAAATCAGCAAACACACGTTCTTTGTATTCTTTGGCAAAGTTAACGGCTTCAATATCAATGCCGATTACGTCCGCTACGCTTGTGGCATCGATGAAATCCTGACGTGAAGAACAATATTCACTGTCATCGTCATCTTCCCAATTTTTCATGAAAAGACCGATTACATCGTAGCCCTGTTTTTTCAGTAAATAAGCGGAAACAGAAGAGTCAACGCCGCCGGACAGACCGACCACAACACGCTTTCCCATGCCGATAATCCTAAAAATTGAATTGCGATGAGTGCAATTATAGGTTGCGATGGCAACCTGTAAAATAGCGAAGTTAATTTTGGCAATGCACATGAAGTTTTTTAGGATTTTTTGATGTCAATGCAAAAGAAATTAAGCGAACAAGCTCAACGACTCACTTCACTATTAGGAATTGAAGCGCCGTTAATCGGAGCACCGATGATGGGAGCAACGACGCCGGAAATGGTGGCGGGGATAAGTGAGGCGGGCGGCCTTGGCGTGATGCCATGCGGCATAATGAATGCCGACGAAATCCTGAGCGCGGTTAAAAGAATTAAAACGCTTACTTCAAAACCTTTTGCTTTAAATATTCGAGTCTCTCCCCGGGCACCGGAAGACAAAGTTGCTACGAAAAATCTTTTTGATGCGCTTGAACCCTTAAGAGAAGAGTTGGGAGTGGCGCATCAAATGGCGGATATTCCTGCTTTTGACGAGCAGTTTGAGGCCATATTGTCAGCGGACGTGCCAGTCGTAAGTTTTAGCTTCGGCGGCCCTCGTGAAATTTATGCAGAGGCTCTGGAAGCTCGACAGATTCCCATGATGGGGGCGGTCAATTCGACTAGAGAAGCGAAGGTTTTAAAAACAGCCGGCTGTTCTGTCATCATCGCTCAGGGAATTGAAGCGGGAGGTCCAAGACAGTACTTCGAAAATCCTTTGGAAGGTTCTCAAATCGGCTTGATGGCACTCTTGCCGCCCGTGGTTCGTGTTTGTGGGGACACGCCTGTTGTGGCCGCTGGTGCCATGATGAGCGCGCAGCAAGTTTGCGCAGCGATGATGCTGGGAGCGTGTGGGGCGCAATTGGGTTCTCTTTTACTAAGAAGTGAAGAATCGGCGTGGCCGCTGTCGCTCAAAGATCAGATTCCCTGGTGTGATGATACGGCTACTCGTTTGTCAGACGTCGGTACTGGGCGTGCAACGCGTTTAATACCAACCGGAATCATCGAAGCTTTGTCTCAAGCGGGTTTAGCCGTAAGTTCTTATCCAGGTCAACTGCGTGTACTGGCTCCGATTTTTGCTGAGGCTATTGCTCAAAATCGCGCAGATTTATTGGAAATGGCTTTAGGGCAAGCGGCGCAAACTGCTCCCAAGGGAGCGACTTGCGCTATAGTGACGAAATTATTTAATGATTTAAAAGATTGTTGGAGTGAGTAGCATGCCGATTAAGATTTTCACGGCCCTTCTGGTTCAAGATGTGCAAAATGATTTTATGAAAGATGGGGCTCTACCAGTAGCAGGAGCTGAAGCGGTATTAGAGCCGATTTCGAAGATGGCGGCAACTTTTGATCGTGTCATCGCCACTCAAGAATTCAGACCAGACAATCATGTTGTTTTTGCTGACTCTCACGCAGGAATGAAACCCGGCGAGCATATTGACTGCGATGGTCAGAAGATCGTTTTGACGCCAAAGTTTTGTGTGGAAGGTTCCACAGGAGCAGACTTTGCTCGGGGACTGCGCTTACCCATGTCTCGAGTGATTGCCATCTTGAAAGGAACAAATGCACAAATTGACACTTATTCGGCATTTTTAGAAGCTGATCGTAAAACGCAGACAGGCTTACAGTCTTATTGTGAAGACCGTTTCGTCAATCGTATTTATCTTTGCGGCTTGTCGCGAGATGGTTCTTTGGTGAGAACGGCTTTGGATGCTTTGCACTATGAACATCAGCTTTATTGGGTCACGGATGCGGTAGCCGGCTTGACAGCGGAAGATGACGCAGGCATTAGTCTCTTGAAAGCCAAGGGGGTGAGGTTTGTGACAAGTGCGGAAGTCATCGATCGGGAAATTCGCTAATTTATTTCTTTCATAACAAAACGGGCGCCTTTAGCAGTAAGTCGCCCGTTTTTGCCAGATGCGTGTTAATGCGCTTTAGATAAAGCCATAGATTCCGGCCAGAATCCAACCTGCGATAGATGCAGTGATCACACCAATCAATCCAGGAATAATGAAAGAGTGGTTAATCACAAATTTACCGATGTGAGTTGTTCCGGAGCGGTCAAACTGAATGGCCGCTAGGTCAGACGGGTAGGTCGGAAGAATGTAATAGCCGTAGCAAGCCGCAGAGAAAGCAACGATGATGCCAGGGGACACACCCACACCCAAGGCGGCCGGAACCACAATGGCCAGAGCGGCCGCTTGAGAGTTCACAAGCTTGGACACTAGCAACAGCACAACTGCATACAACCAAGGCGATTCCTTCACCATTTCAATCAAACCGATCTTCAAGTCGTTTAAGTGAGCCGCGATCATTGTATCGGCCATCCATGCAACACCGTACACAGCGACAATAGCAACAGTACCGGCGTGGAAAACCGTGCTCTTGGCTATATCGCTTGCTTTAACATCGCAGAAGATCATCATTAAAGAACCGGCTAGCAACATAAGCATTTGGATGGCTAACGTCATTGACAATCCCTTCGGACGCAGTTGTGGGAACATCCCCAGAATGGCCACAATGACGATAACCGCCAAGAAAAGGAACACGGAAAGCCATTGCTTACTAGTGAACTGTTTACCAATTAAAGTTGTTGTTTCACCATAGACATATTCCTTCATACCGGGTTCCTTAATTAACTTTTGGAACTCAGGATCCTTGTCAAGGTCTTTGCCACGGAACACAGAGAAAAGCCCCACAAAGAACACACCCACGATACCGCCAGGAATCGTAATGGCAAAAAGGTCCGTAAAGCCGAAGGGTTGTCCATTAATCTGGTAGCCTTCTAGCATGGCAATCGTCGATACAGTGGCAACGGCTGCCGGTGAACAGATAATGCCCATTTGAGCGGCAATGGTGGAACCTGCGAGAGGCCGTTCAGGACGAACGTTATTTTTAATGGCGATATCGTAAATAATGGGCAACATTGTGTAAACGACGTGCCCTGTACCGCAAAGCACTGTTAAGAACCAACAGGTGTACGGAGCGAGGAAACACACGTATTTTGGGTGACGGCGCAAAAGTTTTTCAGCAATTTGAAGCATGCAATCCAAGCCACCGGCCGTTTGTAAAGTCGCAGAACCACACACCACAGCCAAAATCGTCAAAATGACATCAACTGGAGGTTTACCTGGTTTAACGCCGAAAACGAATATCAGAACGATTAAACCTACACCACCAAGAAGTCCTAAGGCCATGCCGCCTTTTCGGGCACCATAAAATAGGCACGCCAACACCAAAATGAGTTGTAGCCAAAAGTCCATACCAACCATGATGAAATTCTCCTTTCGTTATGTTGGTTAGAAGAAAAATTCCTTTTTCACGCTGGCTGGTTTAACCCTAATTTTTTGTTCTGACGAATTTATTTGAATGATCTTTGATTAAGGGATAACCCTTATAAAATATTCGAAAAATATAAGTTATCTGGCTTATACCGCTTTTTTCTGAATGTTTTACTATCCACCTACAATAGTGAGGATGCTCTCTCGCCAATATCCGTTTAGGACTTGAGAGTCTTGCATAATAGGACTAAACTGACCTAATCGTTAACCCTTACGAAAAAGTCTAATCATGCAGTCATTGTGGATGGTCGTTGCGGCCATGTTTTTTGCCCTCTATGCGGTCTGTATTAAATTTGCCAGCATTGAGGGAATCGGTTCTTTTGAAGTTCTTTTCTACCGTTCCTTTTTTGGTTTAATCATTTTTTACACGATGATGCGCATGCAGCATATCACCGTGCATACGGCCCACCCGATTGATCACATGATCCGCTCTTTTGTGGGGGCCGGCGCCGTGATGGCAGGGATTTATTCCATTTCTCATCTCAATGTCGGTTTGGCGATGACGCTGAACTACACCTCTCCTTTGTTTATTGGTTGTTTTACGATCGGCATCATGATGTCGCAGCACAAAGGAATTAACTGGAAGTTGCTTTCAACGCTCTTATTAGGCTTTTTCGGTGTGGTCGTGATGCTCTCGCCAACCATTACGCCAGATGAATACTTTGCTGCCGGCGTGGGGTTGGCAGCCGGTTTCTGTACGGCAGTGGCTACGACTTACGTAAAACGCTTGGGTCTAATGAAAGAGCCTGAGCTAAGAATTCTCTTTTATTTTGTTTTAGTCGGCACGCTTTGCGGTCTCACTGGTACCTTGATCAATGGTGGCTTTACCATGCCGACACGGGTTGCCGCAGTGGCTATCGCAGGGTTTGTGATTTGCTCGACCTGTGCCCAGTTCTTCCTGACAATTGCCTTTAGCCGAGGCAATCTTGTCCTAAGTGGCGCACTGCAGTACACCGTTATTTTGTTCTCGACACTAATGGGTGTTTTCGTTTTTGGTGACAGTGTCAGCATGGCGGTTATCGGCGGTATGGTGATGATTGTGGTGGCCGGTATTTTGGCCAGTTACTTCACTCGTCAAGAAAAACAACGTGCTTTGGAAGAAGCCAAGCACACGCCCGAAGGCCTGCAACGTCACTTGCGTCATAAAGAGGCTCGCGATCACTAATTGTAGGTGCTAAAAAACCGGGACACTCGGATACCATGAGTTCCCGGTCTTCGATATATTGAAAAGCCGGTCCGAATTTGATTGAATTTTGGACCGGTTTTATTTTATTTGGCGTTCTTTGCCTCTTCCATTTCTTTTAGTGTTTTGATCGGTGTAAACGTGCCATCATCTTCCGCACGGAACACATAGTGTTCTTTCAGGTAAATCAAATCCGGTCTGCCGACAGATTCCAATTCAGCCAAAATGGCAGCGCGGGCAACGACCTTGGCACCGGCGGCTGTGGCGAGCGCTTCAACAGCAGCAAGTGATTCACCCGTTGCAAAAACGTCATCAATGATGGCGACCCGTTTGCCGCGGATACGTTCTGCTTCGTGTCCGTCAAGCCAAAGCGTTTGTTCTTTTTGCGTGGTGACGGAACGTAAGGTATGGGAAAGTGCATTTTGCATGTAGGGTTTGTAGCTCTTGCGGGCGACAACAAAATTTTCCATTCCCATGATGCGGCTCATTTCGTAGGCAAGAATAATGCCTTTGGCTTCCGCTGTGAGTAAAAGATCCACTTCAGGCAAGCGCTTAACAAGTTCGGGGGCAGCTGCCTTTACAAGCTCAGTGTCGGAAATAACGACAAAACTGGCCAAAGCGAGTCTGCCTGCGACTTTAACGAAAGGCAACTTGCGCTTGATACCCAGAAGTTCAAAATCAAAGTATTTCATGTCTCACCCGCGGGAAAAAAGAAAATAACCGATCGAAGAATTCGAACGGTGTTGTGAATACCGTAATTGTATATCGTCACAATTATGATTCGCGAGAAAATAGAGATTTACTCGGAAGAATTAAAGAAAAAAATAGCCGGACACCTCTTAATTGAAACGCGATGATGTCAATAAACTATGGAACATATTGATAAAAAGTATTAAACAGAACACTATCTATTGTGCTATATTGATCTGACCGAAAGATTGAAACGAATGGAGAGAATTATGGCTGAACAAGTGCAATTAAAGGATAGCGAACGCCAACCCTGCGAAGTTTGGACGCGTGTGATGGGCTATCACCGCCCGGTATCTTCCTTCAATACCGGTAAAAAGGGCGAATTCTATGAACGCAAATGCTTTGTAGAAAGCAAGTGCCACTTGGACGAAAAGGCGCCAGCAGGCAAGTAAGTTTGTCTATTTTGTTAAAAACGCCTGTCTCGCATCCGCGCGTTTTAGGCGTTTATTTTTTCTGACGACTAAAAAGCTCCCAGAAAAATTCATTTTCTGGGAGCTGGTCAAAGAAAAGGAGCGTTAGATTCCGTTAACTTTCTTTGCGTAACGGGTAAAGACCTCAAAGCCAATCGGCATGGATTGCGTGTCTTGCAAATCGAAGTCTGAGCGATGGTGGCCGTGATGGTTGCAGCCCCAGCGGAACATGCCGCCAACGCCGCCTCGTTCTACCACTCGGCGCAACATCATGGTGAAGTCTTCACTGCCGGCGGGCGAGCAGAGATCAACCACGTTGCTGACTTCAGGAATGCCCTTGGCAATTTCTTTGAGATCATTGAGTACTTCCGGGCACTCGATAATCGTTGTGGCTTCGCCCACTTTCTCAATCCGACCTTCAACTTCATAAGACTCGGCATTACCTTTGACGATATGTTCAATTTTTTGGCAAAGGTAATCGTTGATCTCTGCCGTTTCGCCTCGTACTTCTGTTTGCATATAAGCGTGAACAGGCGTGACGTTGCGGCCTTCACCGGCAACCAGTCTGCCGACAGCAACACGAGAGGCGCCTTCGCCATGGCGCGGAATGCCCACAATCATCATGGCGGTAGCACTGGCTGCCAACAGGGCACTGTGGCCTTTGTGAGGATTGTTGCCGGCATGTGAGGGCGTGCCTTTGAAATAGATATCAAATTTGGTGCTGGCAAGGACTCCCTTGTGCACTAAGCCGACTTCTCCCAACTTGACCTTGCCGCCACAGTGAGAGCCTACGATGATGTCTACATCATCCAAGACACCGGAACCGACGATAGCCACGGCTCCGCGAACACCTTCTTCGGCAGGCTGATAGATGAGTTTGAAAGTACCTTTAAGCTCGTCTTTGTGTTCCATCAACCAGCGAGCGACAGCTAGGCCCAGGGCGGTATGACCATCGTGGCCGCAAGCGTGCATGAAACCTGGATGAGTGGAGCGGAATCCCAAACGATTAGGAGCGTGATCAGGATCGTCGGTTTCTTCGACAGGATTGCAGTCCATGTCAAAACGGAAGGCGGTGACAGGGCCGGGACGACCGGTGTTTAAAACGGCAACGCAGCCGGTGTAGCCTTCAATTTTTTCGATGAATTCATGAGGAACTCCATGGCCCTCGGCGCGTTTAATGGCTTCAGCGACTGTCTTTTCGTTGCGGCCCAAGACGTTTTCAGGATTGATAATTTGGGTGCCCAAACGGATATCGGTGTAACCCAATTCTTTTAAGCGCTGAGCAACCAAATAGGTTGTTTCAAACTCCGTCCAGCCTTCTTCCGGAATGGTATGCAAATGACGACGAGTGGCGATCATTTCGTCAAAAATTGTTTTATCCATTTTCTACTTCCTATCAATGAACAATGTTCAAAACGAAAACACCACCCGAGATGTCATTTGTTCTTCGGGTGGTGCTTGTTTCCATAAGTTTTTAACCGTTAAATATGAATCATGGCACTGAAGTAGACCGCGATACCAGTCAAGAACATGACGGGGATGGAGCGGCGAACCACCACGAACGGATCCAAACCACTTAAACCTGAGACGGCAATGGTGACGCCAGCCACAGGACTTGAAGAGCGCATGATGCCGCTGATCAATTGCAGGGGCGAAATCATGAAGGCAGCGTTGGCGCCAACGGTTAAAGCAGCATCCGGAATCATCGGAGCGAAGCTAAAGAACGAGGCGTTGCCCGACCCCGTCACAAAAGAGGCCAAAGCGACGATGACGACCATGGCGGTGTAAAGGGCGATAGCACCCGCATCCATGCTGGAGACCGCTTGAATGATCGTGTCGATACCGCCTGATTTCGTCAAGCCTTGAGCGAACACTTCGGCGCACACGATTAAGAACACGGTTGAGGTGAACACCTTGCCCATGCCTTGAGCAAAAGCCTTAAGCGAAGCCAAGCATTCCTTGAGGCTGCGAGTGCGAATGCCGTGAATAACCAAAGCAAAAAGGGTTGAGCACAAGAGCGCGGTCACCACTTCCATGCGAATGCCTTTGTACATCAAGGGTGAGAATACAAAGAGCATGATCACCGGAATCAACGGGAAGAATGCATAGAAAGCGGGAGCGTCAGGTTGCTTGCTTTCAGCGCTAGAAGCAGTGGCGAGGAAGTCTTCCTTGGTGATTTTGCCACTGGCGAGATCGCGCTTATCAAACCATTGTTGGATGAAATAGTGGGAAATGAAAAGCACGATCAATGCAGGCCAGGCGATGATCCATTGGACATTCAAGAAGAAGTCCATCACGTGCATATTGGTCAATTCAGAGCCCAAGAGGTTGTTGGCTCCGGACGGTCCTAAGCACACGCAACCGCTCATGACGATACTTGCAGCGGCAGATTGGCGAGAGACGCCACCGGCTAAAAGAATCGGGTACATCGAAACCATGAGCAACAGTGCCAAGCCGGCTGCAGACGGAATAAATACATTCAAGGCGATGCTGATCATCGTACCCAATACCATGATCAAGTAGGGCGAATGCATATAAGACAGCGGTTTAACGCTCAAGCGGACAAGAGCGCCGGCTGCGCCGATACGATCCATATAGGAGGCAAAGCCACCAATGATCATGATGTTCATGCCAAGGCCGGCAGCGCGGCTTTGCAAGAGGTTAGTCATGATCTGGATGACGTCTAAGCCTTCTAAATGAGTAGCTTTTTTACCCGTAAGAATCGGGTCGGGGGAGATGAGCGCCACCACAGCCAGTGTGATGAGGCCAACAAACAGCAGGGCACCCGGAGCGTAGTATTTCTTAACGATGAGGTATGCCGCTGCCACAACGGAAATAATAACGATAACAATACCGGTCATCGTGAAACTCCTATTGAGAAGCGGAGAAAAAGAAGTAAACGTGGCACACACGTTCCAATGTGAATTATCTTGACTCAATCTTTATTAGCTGTGAATGATCAATAACCCTAATTCTTAAGTGATTTTGATTAGTTTTAGCGGATACTTCAGAAAAGCTTTGATTTTATGAAATCAAAGAGGTAGTAAGAACACTAAAAAGTTTATTTGGTTGACTGTCTTAAATTAAAATACCTCAAAAGCCTTTCAATATATAAGAGGGAAAAATGATTGATATTACCCCCCCCCATTTTTTTAAACTTAAAGAGAAGAGACATGCAAAATTCGCTTTTAAGAAAGCATCTTTGTTAGTTGCGAGTACGTTTGCTTTTTCGTTGATGAGTCTCTCTAACTCAACCTACGCCGAAGCATTAAGTTTAATCGATATAGATGGAGATTGGAGGGACGCCACAGAGTGGCCAGATTCTCAGCATGGTAAGGACAGAACTCTTCATGAAGTGGATGGTAAAACCGAGTCATATGACTCTCTTTTTATTAGACACTATGCTCCCATAACAAACAGCTAATTTACAATTAAAGTCTTAAATTCTGCTCAATTGAGCATTTCAGGTTCCACTTCTGGGGAATCTTATTCTGATGACAACAGTTATATCGCAAATTCTTACGGATACGGCACTTATTTGATTTATGCTACTGGGAATTCTTCAGTGGCTTTGGATGGTGATGTAGATCTTACGATTCGCCACAGTCTCGAATCGGTTGATCAATTGGATTCAATTGGTGCAAATCTGTTATATGCCAGTAGCGGATCAGCAATTACGATTGGAAAAGACGAGAATTCGAATGTCAGACTCTGGGCTCTTGCAGGTCAACCTGATTTATTAAGCGCAAAAAAGGGAAGCAAAGTTTATTTTAATTCAGTCAAAAATCAGTTAATTGGGACAATTGATATGACTGATACGATACGAACAACTGGCAGTGAAGGTAAGCCTGGGTACGTACATCTAACACTATCAGGACCAAGTGCGTATTGGTTTGGGGATGAGAAAACATGGATGAATTCAATTTGGAGAACAACGGAAGAGTATGCAAATTGGGAAAAAACTAGTAAAGACACCTTTGAGCTAGAACTAAGGGATGGTGCTCAATGGACTTATTTTGGTATTGATAACTATCGCCTTGAGTACGGAGACACTGGAGAAAAGATTTCAATGGTGCCTAAACGTATTAGCTCTATTACATTAAACGGTGGTGTAATCAATTTATTCGATAAAAATATTCGTGAAACGTGGGAAAAAATTGGATTATGGGATCGTTTAGAAAACGGTCAATACGAAATGAAACATGAAATGACGCACGATTATGTTCGTATTGGCAATCTTAAGGGTAACGGAGGTATTTTCCGCTTGGATCTCAACGGCGATGATAAAACACAAAGTGACATGGTCTACATTGAATCTGGTGAAGGTACGCACTACTTTGAGCCTTATAACCTCCAGTTGCTTGAATCTATCACGCCTGAAAATACTCTGACATTTGCTTTAGTGGCTAAAGGGAGCTCTGTTCAATTCAGGGATAAGCAAAACATTTATGGTCAAGCGCTTGTTGATTACGAATTGGAGATAGCTAAAAAAGAAGGAATTACGGAAGCAGATTTAGACAATCCCGACAATGCCTACTGGGATAAAACAGCCAATATTGATGCAGCGACTGACCAGGCAGAGTTGGCTAGAAAAATCGATATGAATGAATTCTTGAATGGTACCAATTGGTTTATCAGAAGAGTGACACTTAAAGAATCTGCTGCCGCTATCGGTATGACGGGTGCTGGTTATGCGAGCTACGACGCTGCGATCGAAATGGATAGGCGAGACCGTCGCTTAGCTGAGCAAGTTCGCGATATAGAAAATTCAGATAATGGTCTTTGGGTTCGTGTGCATCATGGCAGAAGCGGGGCAGAGAACCAATATCGTTGGGATCGCACCGGAGCAACCGTCGGTATTGATCGTCAAATCACTAGTAACAACCGTTTAGGTGCGTATTTTACTTACACGCAAGGAGACACAGAGTTTTTAGATGTACGCGGTGACGGTGACATGAAGCGCTACGAATTGGCTGTGTTTGATACCTTGCAGTTGGGACAGCACTATTTCGATTTTGTTGGTCGTTTGGGCCGCGTTTCCAGTGACTTTAACGTCGGTAATCAAAGTTACAGTACTTCCGGAGACTTTGATCAAGATTATGCAGCTGTTTCTGCTGAGTATGGATATCAGTTGCTCGATACTAACGGCGTTTTCATAGAACCGCAATTGCAAGTACAGGTGGCTTACGTTGATGGTTATGACTACGACAGTCAACGTGGTATGGAAGTAGATGTCGATGGTGAAACAAGTGTTATTGGCAGAGCAGGCCTTAGAGCCGGTCGCGAAATCACGACTTCAAGTTCTAACGGGTCTTTCTACGCTAGGGCGGATGTTTATCACCAATTTACTGACGGGCAGGATGCTGTTTTCAGTGACCAGCAAGGTCATCGCCTAGATGTGAATTGGGGCGATACGGACACTTGGGCTTCATTTGGTGTAGGCACCTCTTGGGTTTGGAAAAACCGTTTAGGCTTGCAGTTAGATGTTGAAAAGGTCGCAGGCGGAAAAACGGAAGACACTTGGCTGATGTCTGGTCGCTTCAGTTATTTGTTCTAATTCACAAAGCTAAAGGGCCGGCAGACGTAAGTCTGTCGGCCTATCGCTATCCGCGGCTATTGGGCAGAGATAGAGTCCATGTATTTGCAATACGTTTCTTTGGTGAGAACTGGCTTGAAGTGTTCGCAAATACGTTGAGCTTCCTGAGCCTCATCTGCCAACAAGTCAATAATTGTCATTGCCAGCACTTTTGCGGTTTTCTTTAATCCAGCCTCTTTATTGTCAAAGTTGTAGCTTGCGCCGTGCAATACACCCTTGACGCAACCAACCCAGGGATGAACCACGGGCATTAAGTGAGAGACGTCTCCCATATCAGTGGAACCTGCTGAATGGACGCCCTCAACGACATTTTCAGCGCCGAAGACAGCTTTAGCGTTTTCGCGAAGCACATCACGGAAATTTTCATCCGGACGGAGTGGAAGATACCCAGGTAAGTCCTTAATTTCACAGGTTGCGCCAATAGCATCGGCTCCGGCTTTCAGAGCTCGGTTGATGGCCTTATTGTAACCAGTGAGCGCTTCAAGGCGAGCAGCACGTACGTAGCTTTCCATTTTGACGCGATCTGGAATCACATTGACGAGATCTCCCCCTGCATTAATGATTGGATGAAAACGCACGCAGTCATCGTCTCGGAAAGTTTCACGGATGGCATTGACACCCATCACACCCATCATGGCCGCATTTAAGGCGTTAACCCCCTTATCGGGAGCGCCGGCAGCGTGAGCGGCCTTACCGCGGTACTCGATTAATTTACCGATGAAGCCGTTGCAACTTGCTCCCACTTGGAATTCTCCATTGGGATTGTCAGTCGGGTCCACGTGCATCTGCATGGCCATGTCCACATCATCAAAGCCGCCTTGAGCGATGATTTCCGCTTTACCGCCTAAATAACGCAGTTGGCCTTTTTTGCGAAGACCGTTGCGATAGTCAATTTCCACGTATTCTTCGGCAGGCACTGCGAAAAAGACGACATCACCGTCAAGGTACTTCATGATGTCGGCATCTTTAAAGGCCATGGCTACTGCAAGAAGATTGCCGATTTGTACGTTGTGACCACAGCAGTGAGCCGCGCCCGTCACAGGATCAGCGTTCGGGTGATCCCGGCAGACAATGGCATCGAGTTCGCCCAAAAGCGCAACAGTTTTGCGAGACTTTTTCCCTTTGACACGAGCCTTTACACCCGTGATGCCCCAGCCATCCGTATGGGCTAGGCCAAGGGCATCAAAGGCAGCTTTTACTTTGGCAGAGGTCTTTTGTTCCTTAAAGCCGAGTTCAGGCTCAGCAAAGATGTCCATTGCCAATTTTTCAACATCTTTAAAGCGGGCATCAATGGCCTTGCAGACCGCTTCTTTTAATTGCGCTTTATTCATTTGAACCTTCCTTTCATTCAAAGAATTCTTTAGAAAATACCTTCCAGATGCAGCATCAATTCAGCCAACGCCGTGGCACAGATGAAGCTGCCGGCGGCAACTGCCAAAGCGACCGGAACGATGCGCCAAGACAGTTGCTTGAAAGCTTGTAGATCCTTGCCTAAGCATAGGCCGCCGTAAGCAAGAATGGGCGTCGTAATCGATAAAAAGCCGACATTTTTCGTCTGAGCCAGAATCCAATCACTCAGGGGAAATTGCGGCATGGAGACAACAACCGCGACAATCGAGACCCAAAACACCATGGGAAGCATCTTAAAGCCCGGCAGCCAGCTGATGACAATACCGATAACCGTAATAACGACCAAGACAAGAGCGCCGATCGAACCGGCTGCTAAATCGCCGTTGCTGCCGACCGTGTGTGCGATGACAGAATAGGCAGCCGTCACAACCAGAATAAACAAGATATCTTTCATTTTTTCGAGATAAGCTAACATGATCTTTTCCTTTTCCGTTCGTTAGGTTGCCTGATTAAATTTCAGCTTGGGCGATTTTGTTTTCAACACGCTTGTCGCCGGTGAAGAATTCGTAGATTTTGATCGTGACCGGCAGCGAAACAAAGAGTGCGAAATAAATGCCGAGAATCGAGGTCATCAGATTGGCTGCGGCGGCGTACGCTTGAACCAACTGCGCTTCATGCGGATAGGAGGCGACAATCGAACCAACGCCTGCGGCCATCATACTGGCCGAACCAATACCGGCGCCCATGGCCAAAGAGTGCGGATGGAAAATGTCTAATTGGGCAATAACACCGGCCAATAAAGAAATCCACAATGCGCCGAAAACGGTACCGCAGATGTACATACCCATTACCCCGCGACCTTCTGCACTGTCTAATCCAAATTTTTCACCGATGATGGCGACATTGGCTTCCCGGTCAATGGAATAGCAGGCACCGATGGCTTCACGCTTCATTTTCAAAAGTAGGGCGACGGGGAGACCGAAAATAAGGGTGCCGAAGAAGTGGCCGAATTCCTGCATGATGAGTGCCCAACCGGAATTGAGCAAAATTTCCAGATTCGGACCGATATCCAGACCGATCTTGGCAATTAAAACAAGCATGGCAATCGGCATGAATTTGGCTGCCCTGTCCATTTGCGATTTATTCAAAATGTGCAGACGCGGCAAACTGATGATGCCGCCGATAACCAATGCAAACAGCAAAGGCAACATCACAACGAGTCCGAATTTCTGCGTACCGATGGCTTCAGCTATCACCACGACGATGAGGGCCAATATATGCAATTTAAAGTTTGCGATCTTCTGCATGATATGTCCTTTTCTTTTATTGCAAAGGCCCTTTACCGTAGGAGAAAAAGTCTTTGCTGTGTCTTTCTCAACGATTAGGGGAGTGTTTAAATACTTTTAGCCCTAATGGAAGTACTTTTAGAGACAGTTACAAAAATGCCTAAAAAGACTTTGGTCTTTTGAGAAAGTTAAATTGTTAAAAGTTGGAAACTGTGATTTTTGACTCTGAGCGAGTGGGCTATCACGAAGCCTTTGTTCAATCGGGCATCCTTAGCAGGAAGCGCCCGTTGATGTAGTGGAGGTAGATGATGAGTGTGAGGAGGAGGTGGCGTGAGCGCGCAAAACGTTGCAGTCTAAAAGTTGACAATAATTCCGTTTGGCTACATACCGGTCTATGCGTACTAGCATGATGACTCTCCTAAAACACCGTTCGATAGCTCGAACATGTTCCTACTGTAGCAGAGTACAAAACAATAGGCGAAATTATTTTCCTATTGACTAGTGGCTTTGGCCTAGGTGAAAAAAGGAAAGGCCACCTGTTTGAAGGTGGCCCGGTGATCTTTAACGTGTTGTTTTAGCCTGGGAATTTTTCCGCTAAACGATCAAATTCCTCGCTCCATTCACGCTTCCATTTTTGTTTTGTTTCTTCGTCAATCCAAGCGCCATCAATACCATTGAGCATGAAAGCCTTTAAGTCACTGACTGTGAAATTGAGGAAGTTATACATCAACATCCATGTTTGAGTGGCGTTGACATGGTGCATGGTCGGATCGTCCGTATTCGGATGCACGCGAAGTCCCATTGGAACCATCTTACGAATGGGTTGTTTAAGTGCCCATTCCTCATCGCTGAAGGTACGCAAATAGTAAGAATTGGTCGGAACGACCGTGATAATTAAGCCGGCTTTTTTCACTTCTTCCACCAATTCCGGATTATCAATGATGGTATAGCAGTGATCGAGTCGATCGGCCTTAAGAAGCTTCATGGCGGTTTCAATGTTTCTCCAGTGACAGCCGAATTCGCCCGCGTGGATGGTCACTTTAAAACCGGCTTCCTTGGCCATATAAAAAGCCTTCCAGAAGTTTTCCGGTTCATGGTCATTTTCGCGGTAGTCAATGCCGATGCCAATTGTTTCGGGAGCACGATTAGCAATCATTTCTTGAGCCAATTGCACGGCGGCTTCCGGGGTATCTTCACGGTCAATCGAGGGAATCAAGCGACCGATGACGCCAAAGTCGCGCTCACCTTCGTGAATGCCTTCAATGATGGCAGCCTGGGCGTCTTTGTAGTTGTAGTGACGGGCAAGACCGGTGTAATTCCAGAAAAATTCTGTGTAGCGAATGCCATGCTTTTTGCAGTCAGCTAAATATTCGTATGTGATGCGTTTGAGCATCTTGGGCTTGATCAAAATGTGTTCTTCAAGAGCGCGGAAAATACGAAGAACACCAACGGGTTTGTCACCGCGAGTAAAGAAGCCGTCAATTTCTTCTTGC
>ULQW01017327.1_pt1 | contig 17289 bp, 10 predicted proteins | sample 1954921 | NCBI WGS metagenome assembly ULQW01 (sample SAMEA4835666, study PRJEB28245) | human gut metagenome | biome: gut microbiome; material: fecal sample | place: Denmark | collected 2008
ACACGCGCAGGCCGCGCTTGTGGGCTTCGTCGATGAGACGCACCATGTCGCTGTTGGTACCGAATCGGGGGTCTATACGGTAAAAGTCGATGATGTCGTAGCCACCATCAAACCACCCGGACTCATAGACAGGATTGAGCCAAAGGGCATTGACGCCAAGAGACTGGATGTAATCGAGGCGGGAGATGATGCCGGGCAGGTCGCCGATGCCGTTGCCGTCGCTATCCTGGAAGGAAGAAGGGTATATCTGATAGAAAATGGCGCGTGAAAGCCATTCGGGGCCCTTGGCGGATGGCTGGGCCTGGACGCCGGAGGCTGCAAGAAATGCCACCACAGCCCCCAGAAACATGGTTAAGCGTTTCATGATTATAGTGTTTCTGTGTTAGGTGACATCAAAATTACTAAAAATGGATGACTCCTGCAAATAGAATCTGCCCTATATTTTTCTAAAGTCTCGATTTCTTTATCGGACACCAATTAATCAGCATGAAATCTTGGCTAACTATGCCTGAGATTTCTCTAAGCACGTGCCTACATACGAGGTGTCATGCTGCAATATGGTCTGGCAGTATGTCATGCAGCAACTGATTCCTATTAATCCTTAAATTAGCAGACTGCTAATTTAAGGATTATGCCCCCTATGCTGCCTTTTTGTGGTTGGAATAGAGAGTATGTGCATTGTGGTCACTCCTCTATATCAAGCTGGTTTTTCACCAACTCATAGTACATGCCCCGGCGCTGTACCAGCTCCTGGTGGGTGCCCTGCTCGGCTATGCGGCCCTGGTGCAGCACCACTATGTTGTCGGCGTGGCGCACGGTGCTCAGCCGGTGGGCTATGAGCACTACCGTCTTGTCGTGGAATACCTCCTGCAGGTTGTTGACGATGGCCGTCTCGTTATTGGTGTCCAGTGAGTTGGTCGCCTCGTCGAAGACAAACAACCGTGGCATTCTGTATATGGCACGGGCTATGAGCAGACGCTGGCGTTGCCCATTGCTTAGGTTCTGTCCGCCCTGGTAGAGTATGGTGTCAAAGCCCATGGGCAACTGGTCGATGTAGTCCAGTATGTTAGCCATGTGCGCGGCATACTCTATGCGGTCGGGGTCTATCTCATCGTAGCCCAGCGCTATGTTTTGCGCTATACTCTCCTCGAAGAGTCTGCCGTCCTGCATCACCACGCCACACTGCCGCCGCCACCACGCCAGGCTGATGCTGCCGAGCGGTGTGCCCCCTACGTCTATGTGTCCCTGTAGCGGCGCATAGTGGCCCAGTATCAGTTTGGCCAGCGTGGTCTTTCCGCTACCGCTTGTGCCCACGATGGCCGTCACGCGCCCCTGGGGTATGTCCAGGGTTATGTCGTCTAATATATTGGTGCTTTTCATGCGGTCGTACTTGAATGACACGTGCTCCAGGTGTATGCTTATGTCGGCCACGGCCGTGACGTGCCTCTGCGCCGTCTCCTCGTCATCCATAGCGTGTATCTCGTCTATGCGCTCCATGCTTATGTTTACGTCCTGCCACTGATAGGCCATGTCCATGATGTCATCGAGCGGTCCGCGCAGCTGACCTATCACCCCCTGTATGGCCAGCATCATGCCCAGGGTGAGGCTGCCGTCTATCACTGCCGTGGCCGTGATGATGATGACGACGATGCTGGTGAGCTCGTTGATGCAGATGCCTCCGGCCTCCTCGGTCTGGCTCAGCGCCAGCGCCCGTCGGCTTATGCCGAATATGCTGTCTTGTATCTGCCGCCACTGTTGGCGCTTGCGTTGCTCGCATCCCTGCTGCTTTATCTCGGTCATGCCACCTACCATCTCATAGACTCGGTCCTTCTGATCGGCCTGCTGCTCAAAATACTGGTAGTCCAGCACCTTGCGCCGCCGCAAAAAGAGCATGATCCATAGCATATACAGCACGCTGCCAGCTGCAAACACGCCCAGTATGCTCATGCTATACACGCCCAGCACGGTGCATAGGGTGACGACGCTGAAGGCGGCAAATATCACATTGGGAGCCTGAGTGGTGAGGAACTGCTCTATGCGCGAGTGATCCTCGATGCGCTGCAGCAGGTCGCCCGTCTGCTTATATCCGAAGAAGGCTATGGGCAGGCGCATCAGTTTGGTGAAAAAGTCGGATATGAGCGAAATATTGACCTGTGTGCTTACGCGCAGCAGGATGCGGCGCCTTACGAAGTCTATCACGGTGCTGCCGGTGAGCAGGGCCACCTCGCCCAGCAGTATCAGCCAGATAATGTGCATATCGCGTCCACTGATGCCCCTATCCACTATGGCCTGGGTAAGAAAGGGAAATAGCAGTTGTATGCCGCTCACGGCAAATAGTCCTAAGAGCAGACGGGCCATGTCGCCCCGGTATCTTGTGGCATACTGCCGCAGCAACACCATGCCTCTGCCTCTGCGCTCTTTTATGCCTGGCTTGGCGTAGAACCCGTCTGTAGGCTCCAGTAGCAGGGCTATGCCGGTGGCCTGCGCCTCGTTGCTGTCTGTCGTCCAGTGGCTGGCAAACTCGGCCATGCTGTAGTGTATCATGCCTTTGCCTGGGTCAGCCACGTACACCTTGCCGTGTGCTATCTTATATACCACCACAAAATGGTTCTGGTTCCAGTGTATGATGCAAGGCAGGGTAACATCCTCGCACAGAGATCCCATCGACATCCTGCACGCCGTGGTCTGCATGCCTATCTCTCGTGCGGCCACGCAGATACCCTTGAGCGACACACCCTCGCGTGTGATACCCATCTCTTGCCGCAAATACTCCATCGGATAGTTGCGTCCATAATGGGCTGCCACCATCTTCAGACAGGCTGGCCCACAGTCCATAGTGTCCAGCTGGTGTACTATACGCAATCTGCTCATAATGAGGATTTATTAAAAAAGTGCCTGCTGAACCCTAAGTTTGGCAGGCCCTTGATGTCATCAATGGAGTTTTCACTTATGTGATGCTCTGCCTCGCCTCATCTCGCCATGCGTGAGCGCTCGGTGCTACCGGCACCTGTGCCGCGGAACTTGCTGCGTGTGCTGTTCAGATTGTAGGATACAGAGAGCTGTATGCAGCGCTGGGTGTTGCTGCCGTCCTGTATGAGCATGATGTCGTGTATCTGCGTGTATCTGTAGCGCGAGCTGGTGTTAAACAGGTCGTTGGCTGAGAGGCTTAGGTTGAGCTTGTTCTTTAAGAGCGACTTGGTGAGACGCAGGTCGGCCACAAAGTTCTGGTGGCGTGTGGTGAGGTTGGCGTGGGCCAGCGACGAGTAAGACATATTCAGGAAGAGGTTGAACTCTGCTGGCAGCTTTACCTGGTTTTTCCATCGCCCTACCCACAGGGGGTGGTTATAGCTTATGCCGTCTATCTTGGTAAATGGCTTGCTGAAATTGACCTCCATCGTAGGTGTCCACCACTTGGTGACCTTGGGCGAGTACGACAGCCCTATCGAAAAGCTCTGGTAGCCGTCCAGGTTGAGTGCGCGTTCTACGATGACGCTGTCTATCCCCTCCATGTGTTCGTAAGTATGTACGATGCGGTTGGTCACCTTGCGGTATGAGCCCATTATCTGCAGATTGCGCCATGACAGCTTGTAAGCTATGTTGTGGTAGAACGAATTGCGTATCAGTGGGTTTCCTATCGAGTAGATGTAGTCGTTCTGGTAGCTGAACGTGTTGTTGAGCTCGCTGTAGGTAGGCTGTACGATGTGGTATGTATAGGTGACAGAGGCCTGAAAGTCCTTGTTGGCGTATGCCAGCGCCACTGAGGGGTATAGGCGTGTATAGCGCTGGCTCACATCCGTGTCGTAGCGGTTGTTGAGATAGTAGTTGAAGTTGACGTGCTCCAGCCGTGCGCCTATGTTAGCATACCAGTTGCCCATCCTGAACGATGCTTCAATGAAAGCGGCATAGTTGTTCTGTATCGACACGTTATCTGTGGGCGTGAGTGGTGTCTCCTTGTCGCCCTCCTTGCCCTGCTCGGCCGATACCCGGCTGTGGCTGGCCTCTGCGCCCATGTTCATATCTACCTTGTTGATGGGCAGGCTATATACCACCTTGCCAGCGGCGAAGCGGCTCTTGTTACGGTCGTCCAGTCGCAGCGTCTGCCCTACGCCGTGGCTGTACTGCAGATCCTGCTGCTGGGCACCTGTGCCGTTGTAGGCGCTCATATCTACGTCTATCTGCAGCGCATGGCGCTGGGCTATCTCCCACCGGTAGTACATATTGCCATAGTGGCTGGTCATCTTGTTACAGTACGAGGGATGCGACACGGTATATTGGGTCTGTACCCCGTCACGGTATCCGGCAAAACTGTTCACACCATAGGCGTTTTTCTTCCATGTCGATATGTTGAGCCAGTACTGCGCACCCATGTAGTGCTTGCCCCCCAGGATGTAGTTAACCCCCACCGTGGGAGCCCAGTAGGCATCCTTGTTGCGTGTGGTGCCCTCGCTCTTCACCTGCCAGCGCCCGTTAGTTATCTCAGAGCGCGATGTGCCTTTGCTGTTGGGGGCATAGATGCTGGCACCGCCGAAGATATCGAGTCCGCCATGCCGGTAGTTGAGCTGCGCCCGGGTCTGGGTGGTCAGCTCATAGTCTATCGATGCCCACTCGTTGAAGGTGCCGCTCCATCCCTCGCCCTGTGGCCTGTGGATGGTTATGCGTATCACGGCACCGGTGCCTGCCGGGTACTGCACACCGGGACTGGTTATCACCTCTACGTTCTTGATGTTAGAGGGCAGCAGGTCGGTCAGCTCGGCCGTGTTGCGCACCCGCCGGTTGTTGATGTAGTAGATGGGCGTGCCGCGGTCGAACACCTCTACCTTGTCGCCGTTGACGGCCAGGAAAGGCAACTGGCCCAGTACGTCGTTGAGCGTGGGCAGCTTGGCCAGCGGCGTATTCTGTATGGTGGTGGTATATCCGCGTGCGCTCTGCTTGATGAGCTGTCCTGTCACGGTCACCTCTTTCAGCATACGGGTGTCGGCCTCCAGGGCTATGTTGCCTTGTTCGCCCTCGTGGGTTATGGCCTGTGTGTGTGTGGTGTAGCCTATCATCGACACCTTGATGACTACAGGCAACTGTAGGCCGCTCAGCTTGTAGCGCCCCTGGCTGTCGGTGGTGGCACCGGTTATAAAGGTGGTGTCGGCGGTGGGATATGCCACCACGTTGGCAAACTCCAGCGGTGTGCCGCTGGTCTTGTCTGTTACCGTACCGCTGATATCGGTCTGAGCCGTTGCGGTAGTGATAAGAGCCCAGAAGAAGCTCACGAGTGCTAATAGTCGTCTCATGGTGTATTGGTGTTTGTGTAGTTAAGATAATCTCTGCTGCAAAGATAGCGAGATTTCGCTTGCTTGCCAAGGAAATGAGTACACAAATAGTACACAAATCTCTTTTTACGCCTGTTTTTACGTCTGTTTTCAGCATATTATGCATGGAGAGAAGAGCCATCTCGCCTGCTTGCTGGTATATTGGTGCGCCTACAGATGGCAGTGCGGTGGAGCTGTGTACCTTTGTTTAACCTATGCCAAGCCGCCAAAGGTGGCGCCGCTGTTGGGGCATGATATATAATAAGGTATATAACAATGCATGCTGGAGACACGCGCAAAAGTCCAGTCTGTGTGATTAGATATTGGGTGGTTCTAAAAATTATCCTTGTCAGATTTTGTTCTATTTTCGAGGACAAAGTGCCAGTGAGAGAGGGAGCAATGCGAGCATTGTGACCGAACGAACTTGCGCTTTGAACCGGAAAGAGGACAAAAGGTGTCAAGACGTTAGCCATGTTCATGACAATAACTTTCGGTGGTAATTTTTAGAACCACCCTATTATGAATATTTTCTACAAACGGCTGTATATTTATGCAAAATCGCCATACATAATCTGTATAATATGGCTACGAGGGCAATCCCAACTATGACAGCGGTAAGCGCTTTTCCGAGCTGCTCGCTTTTATCCACCGTACCACCGGCAAGCGCAGCGTGGTGCTTATCGACGAGTACGACAAGCCACTGCTCGATGTACTCGACACCAGTGCCACGATGCGCGACGACAATGGCAACGAGGTGCTCATAGAGGATTACAACCGCAACATCCTCAAGGGCTTCTACTCTACGTTCAAGGCTGCCGACACCGACTTGCGCTTTGTGCTGCTCACCGGTGTGACCAAATTCTCGCAGGTGAGCGTTTTCAGCGGTTTCAACCAGCCCGAGGACATCAGTATGAGCAGGCAGTTTGATGCTCTGTGCGGAATTACTGAGGAGGAGATGGAGGCCGCCTTCGGCAGGGAGATAGACCACATGGCCGAAGAGTACGGCGTGTCGGCCGTGGAGATGCGCACCATGCTGAAAAGGCAGTACGACGGCTATCACTTCAGCCGCCGCCTTATCGACATATACAATCCCTTCAGCGTGCTTAACGCGCTAAAGTCAGGCTCTCTGGATGACTATTGGTTTGCCTCGGGCACACCTACTTACCTTGTGCGTCTGCTCGCCCATACCCAGGAGAATCTGAATGAGCTGACGGGCCGCTATTACGACACGCGGGATTTCATCGACTATCGTGCCGATGTGGAGCGTCCGCTTCCGATGATATACCAGAGCGGTTACCTTACCATCAAGGGCTATGACCGCCTTACAGGCACTTACCTGCTCGACTTCCCTAACGACGAGGTAAAGCGCGGCTTTGCCACTGCCGTTGCCACAGGCTATCTGCAGCCTAAAAGCCTTGTACTGTCAGACCTGGCGCAGATGGTGCGCTCGCTTGCCGCCGCCGACCTCGCTGCCCTGTGCCACCAGCTCACGTCTTTCTTTGCCAGCATCCCCTACACCATGCGTCGCAAGGACACAGAGCAGGAGCGTGAGCGGTACTTCCACTATACGTTCTATCTCATCTTCCGCATCCTCAGCACCTACCTCGTGCTCACGGAGAAGCAGCAGAGCGAGGGCCGTGCCGACTGCATCATCGAAACGCCCAAGGATATATTCATCTTCGAGTTCAAGCTCGACGGCACTGCCAATGAGGCTCTCCGCCAGATAGAGTCGAGGGGGTATGCCCGTCCGTATGAGGCTGATATGAGGCATATTTACCTTGTCGGCGCCAGCTTCTCGTCAAAGACAGGCACCATAGAAGAGTGGAAAGTGAAGTGAGCGATGAAAAACTAAAAGAAAGACCGCAAAGTAAAAACTGCGGTCTTTCTTATCCTTAGAGAGAGCCTTCTAATGGCTACGTCTGCGGTCGTAAACATCGATGCGTATATCTTTGATGACAAAGTCTTTTAGAAGAGAGGCTATGCCGTATGGAGTGACTTTGTCTGGTAGGGATTTGCCGAAAGCGTAGTAGCTGCTTGTGTATGGTGTGGCAAAGTCTATGTCAAAAGTGGCAGCATATATGGCGCCAGAGGCGTCTCTTGGCAAAAGAGAATTTTCCATAGGACGTAGCCAGGCACCGCAGATGTAGCTCTCATTGTCTGGGTCTCTGAATGGCGATGTGCCATGGGCATAGCACCCTTTGAGTGGCATATCTCGCATATATAGTTCTAACAGAACCCCGAACTTTTTGCCGGCAAAGTAGCTGCGTTGGTCGTAGAAATTGCTTTTTAGGAAGGCAATGGTATCTCCGTGAAACTCTTTTAGGGGCGATACGTGAAATTCTTTGCCTGTGTATCGGTAAATCCTAAGAGAAAGACTATCAGTGCTAATATTTTTTTCATATCTTTCTTGTATTATGTGGTGCGTGGATACTACATACGCTGCTTCTCACTGTTGCCTGCGCCAGTGCCGCGATACTTGCTGCGGGTGGTGTTGAGTCGATAGCGGAAGGTGAGGATCACCGAGCGAGTCTGGTAGTGGTCGTCCAGATACGAAGAGTAGCCGTAGCTGTAGCTCCTGCTCTTGGTATAGTTTTGGCGGAATATGTCATATACACCAAAGCGCACCATAAACCGGTCTTTGGCCCACGATTTCTGCACATTGGCATTGAGTATGGCCGTGGGGTGTATGTAGCTGAAGTTGCTGTAGTCTGATGTGCTGCCATATCTTGCGTTGAGGTTGGCGTTCCATCCATGCTTAAAGCCAAAGGCGTTGTTGGCCGAGCAGGTAAACTGTGGCTTGTTCATCTTGTGCCGCCCGGTGCTGGTATCTATGGTGAGCCACTGTGCCGAGTAGCCAGCGCTGAGCTGGCCGTGCCATACACCCCACTTGGGCGAGGCCGACAGCTGTACGGCCAGCCGCTGCCACTTGGGCAGGTTGATGTATGAGCGCACCACTACGCCCTCCTGTCCGGCCATCTCTGCACCCCACGACAGGATGTCGTTGTGCAGATAGTCGTAGCTTACGGCCAGCTGGAAGATGTTCCAGAAGGCACCGATGACGGCGTTGTGTGTAGTCTTGTTCTTGAGTTGTGGGTTACCTACGTCCATCGAGTAGCGGTTGGCATAGCTCAGCGGTTGGTTCATCTGGTGGTAGGTGGGGTAGAGTGTGCGTGCCGAGTAGCCTGCCATGATGCCCACCTTGCCCACGGTGTGCTGATAGTTCAGGGTGGGCATCAGATTGTTGTGTGTCTCGTAGCCATTGTCCATGATGGCACCGTCCTGATAGCGCTTGGTGCGGCTGTGCTCCATGCGCAGCCCTATAGTCCAGGTGCCTATCTTGGAGGGCAGCCGGTATTCTACAAAGGGGCTGGCTATCTGCTCGTGGGTGGCGTTGTCGGTGCGGGTGAGATAGCCCTCGGGGTTGTTGTATCGGTCGCGGCGGTCGGTATAGGTGTATTCGGCTCCCAGGCTGATGTTGCCGCCCCACAGGGGGTGCCCCAGCGTGAGCTTGGCGGCATACAGCCGGCTGCGGTTAGCCGCCAGCGATGTCACGGTGCGGTCGTCGGCCTCGGCGCTGTACTCATGGGTTATGGTCTGGCTGGCTATACGGTTATACAGATAGTCGGCATTGAAATCTATCGTCCATTTGCCCCACTTGCCATTGTAGTAGAGGTTGACATTGTACGAGGGGCGGAGGTGATAGACGGCATCGAAGTCGCTGTTGATGCGGTCTATGTAGGCGCCATCGGCTGTGGTGGTCTGGGCGAGACTTCCGTAGATTTTGGCTGCAGGGCTCATATCCCAGTTGTAGCGCACGCCCAGCGAGTGGTCGGCATCTATCTGGAGATTGTAGCCCAACACGCCATTGAGCGACTGCTGCTTGTCGCGTTGCAGTCCCTGGAGGGTGTTGACCCACAGCCGGGTGCTTGTGAGCTCGTCGGTGTTGTTAAACTTGCGGCGGCCCTTGTCATAGCCGTAGTTGGCCTCGCCGAAGAAGTCGCTTTTGCCCTGACGGTAGTTCCAGCTGATGTACTGGCGTGCAGAGCCATAGAAGGTCTGCTCATATACGGTGCGGCTCTCTATGCCCAGTCCATCGCCCTGACGGCGGCGTGTCTTGATCTTGACCACCGCCGACACATTCGACGCATAGCGGGCGCCAGGCGAGGTTATCAGTTCGATGTTCTCTATATCTTTCGACTTGAGCCGCTCCAGCTCGCTGTTGTTGCGCACCAGCCGGCCATTGATGTAGAAGACAGGGGTGCCTCGGCCGAATACGGTATATTTGCCTTTCTCGCCCGACAGGCCCGGTATGAAAGGCAGTATGTCGTTGGCTGTGCCCAACTTCTCCAGATACGAGCCCTTGACGGCGGTCTTCATGCCCTCGGCGCCCATGGTCACTACGGGGCGGCGTGCTTTGACCTCTACGCCTTTCAGTTCGTAGGCTTTCTCTGCGAGAGAGATATGGTACTGGCCTGCTCCTGTAAGCGGTAGCAGCTGGGTGTCATAGCCCAAAGCAGATACACGCAATAGATGCTTGCCGTCGTCCTGTCGGTCTATGCTGAAGGAGCCGTCTTCTTGGCTTACAGTGCCGACGAGGAAGGTCGAGTCGGCAGTGTTTAACAACACTACGTTGGCATACGCTATGGGGGCATGTTTCTCATCTGTCACAGTTCCTGTGATAGACTGGGCACCAGCTGCTGCCAGTATGCAGCACATGGCGATAATTAAGGTAAGTCTCTGTTTCATATAGTTGCGTTTTTTAGTATATGGTGCAAATTTAGTAATTTATTATAGGGGGGGGCAAATCTTTCTCATTATTTTTTTCCACAGAAAGATAGTTTTCCGTAGAAGCCATTGCCCTCGAATAGGGGCCTGAGCCTGCAGACCTTGATGGCGCAGGTCTTGTTCAAGCCGCAAATACGACATTCTGGCAGGTCGTCTAAGACGGTTCCTCCTCTGAATGGAAGCCAGCGCTGACTACTCCATATATCTGCCAGGTCTTCTCTGAGCAGGTTGCCCATTGTATATTGGTGGAACCCCACGCCGTATAGGCAGGGATATACGTCGAAATGCTCGTCGATGGCTATGAGAGAGTTGCCTGCTATGCACGTTATGTCATCGCCTATTATCTCTATTTGGTCGTCTCTGGTCGCATCGGCCCATTCCAGACTTTCTCCATACGTTTCAGAGGCTTTATGGTATATATCCTCTATCAGCAGTGCGTCTTCTGCGGTGAGTGCTATGTCGGTATGCTCTGTGGCTCGTCCCATGGATATAAGAGGGCTGAGTATGAGTTTGTCGGCTTGTATCTCGTCTAAAACCAGACTGATGACCTCTTCTGTTTCAGCGAGGTTGTGCTTGCTTAAGGTGCAGGTGATGCTTAGGTAGATGCGGTTTCTTTTTATCTCTTTCAGTATGGGGATGAGCTTGTCAAATGAGCCTTTTCCTCGTATGTAGTCGTGAGTCTGGCTGGTGGCTCCGTCTAAGGATATACCTAACCTAATATGTCCATCGCGCAGTGTAGCCATACAGGCTTCGTCTATCAGCAAACCGTTGGTGAGGAGTGTGGTCTCAAAATGGCATTCGCCAGCTTGTGATAGGAATAGCCGTGCAGAGGGATGTGTAAGGGGCTCACCGCCAGTGACTTTTAACGATTTGATGTGGCTGGTCTCTAACTGCCCGATGACACGTGTTATCTGTGATTCGTCAAATGCTGCCATAGAGATCTGTGGTGAAGAGGCCTCGAAGCAGTGCTTGCAGCATAGGTTGCAGTGTCTGGTAATGACAAAATCGACACGTTCGGGTGTCCTATATGTAAATGGTGTAGCAAAGTCTGGGCGGGCATAGTCGTAATGTCGCTTGTCTGATAGGGCGTAGACTAAGACATCCTTGAACTCGGCTTGGTGGATAAACTCGTAGAAATCATGGTTGTCTATGCCGTATTGTAGGCACTCCTGGTCAAAGTCGGCAAACGATGTGGGCGTAAGAAAACATGATAGGAGGTGGTATAGCTTGGCACTGATGTGGTAAACATAAAATGTCTCCTTATTATATAATATGTAATCTCCTTGCAGATTTTCTCGTAGCACGAAAAGGTTGCTAATGCAGTATCTCATGGACGTAATGTATTACTAAGGGCTTGGTAAGTAGAGGCTTGCCAAGCCCTTAGGTTAGACGATGGGCCTATTCTCACTATTTCTTGCGAATAGGCTTGAAGATGATAGGCCTTTTTACATAGGTCGTGTCTGGTTTCCCGTTGCAGCAAGAGAAGAAACCATAGACGTTTCGTGGCGTAAATCTCTGCTTAGAAACGACTCGCGCTGCGCCTCCCTTGACTTGGCAAAGGTCTTGCTCGCTAAGACAGCTTAGATAATGGTTGCTATCCATATTAAATAGTATTTGAAACTCGTGCCTACTCTTTTATGGATTTTCGACTTCCTCCACCTTTTTTATTCAGTAGGTCTGATATCTGTCATGGATGATAAACTCGGGCTTCCTCCTCTTATTATATAAGGTGGGCGTGGGGCGTGAGATATGGGCTTCCCATGATTTGGACGGCAACTGTCTATAGGCTGCCAGGCTTCTCCATCGTAATCAGAAACGGCATGTACATGGATGTTGATCGCTATGATAAAACTTATCATGAGAAATGACATGATTTTTTTCATATTGTTTTTATTATTTGCACAAAATTAGTTGGAAATGCTGTGCGCGGCCAAGGAAATGAGTACACAAATGAGTACACAAATTGTTTTCCCTGTTTTGTGTACTAGTACACAAAATATGGAAGTTGTTGATTCTTATTGCGTATAGACGATTTTTCGCTCCCCCCCAAAAAATGGTATTTATGTAATTCTGTATCGAATTATTTTTCTAACTTTGCAGACATGGATAGAGATAGAATTTTTGTGTTAGCGTTAGCGAGTGTGCTTTTGTTGCTCTTTTTTGCATGTGAAAACCAGCAAAAGAGAATTTACTCGTCTGTGTTGCAGAGCATAGATAGCCTAACTTATACAAGCCCAAAACGAGCGCTGGCTCGATTGGATAGTTTGGATTCTTGTACGGACAGGCAGTGCGTAGAACTTAGTATGTGGGCAAAACTGCTAAGGCTAAAAGCGAGATATAAGGATTATCAGTCTGTAGATACAGATGAAACGCCATCTATAATACGCTATTATGAAGACCATGGGAGTGTGTATCAGAAAATGAATGCACAATATATAGCAGGGGCTTACTGGGTGGAAAAAGGTGAGACACCTATGGCTATAAAAAGCTTCCAGACGGCAGAAGATTGCGCGAAAGCAATAAATAATAAGAGGGATTTGCTGCGTATATACTGTGCGAAAATGGATTTGTATGAGCGCATCTTTGTGTATGAAAAGGCCTTGGAGGAAATGAAATCGGCCTTTGATTGTGCCATGAGTATGGGTGATACGCTGATGGCTTTAACTAGTATGGAGTGCAAACTGAGATATTATCAGCAGACAGACCAGATAGATAGTATGGCAAGTTTGTCGCAGCGCCTCTATAGTGCCGCACAGCGAATAAATCCATGTGACTACAATGCTTTGACCCTGTCGTATAGTGTGGATGCGTGCCTCCGCAAGCGGGAATGGAAAAAGGCAAAACGATATCTTGATATGTATGAAACAGCTTTTGGATGTGATAGCGTGGGTGTCTCAACTTTGTTTGGAGATTTATATGATTATAAAGCACGATATTATATGGGCGTGGGCAAAATGGACTCAGCTCTCTGTTTCCAGAGGAAACTGTCTCAAGTGGCCGTTACGTATTATGACAAGGTGAAGCTATATTCTAACTACCAAGACTTGTATGACAAGTTGGGTAATTCTGACTCGTTGTGTAAGTACAGCAAATTGTATTGTCAGTATAATGATTCAACGATGGCAAACTTGAATGTGGAGCGCGTGGCTCAAATTCAAAGTTTATATAATTATGATCGTTCTCTAAAAGAAATGTATCGTCAGAAAAAGGTGAAAACACTCGTGATATTGTGCGGTACAGTGACTGTTGTGTTGTTCCTATTTGTTATGCTGTGGCAATGGCGTATGGGTAAAAAAGAAAGGCGGAAAATAGTGTCGGAAATAATTGCGCAGCGTGAGGCATATGGAAACTTGCTGGAAGCGTATAGGAAGAAAAGCAAGCAACTTAATTTGCTGATGTCTGGAAAAGATATAAGAGCAGAAGAGCTACTGCAAGAGTCTATAGGGAAACTGAGAAAAGAACTTGTGGATAATTTCGCAATGAAAGTGTTCCCCAAAGAATGGGTATGCGGTAGCTTGCTTGTACGGCAACTACATTCATTGGCGGAGGAGGGAAAGCATCCTTCGGATGAACTATGGCTACAAGTAGAGAAGGAATTGGCCTTGAATGAAGAAAATTTTATGGAATGGTTAACGAATTGTAGGAAAGATAAAAAACTAAAAGAGCGTGAGTGGCGTATGTGCTTACTCGTTAAAATGTGCTTCTTGCCTGTAGAAATGGCGGTTTTGCTTGTTACAAGCAAGCAGAATGTGTCCAATATGCGTAGCCGGTTGGTGCAAAAAATATTTGGGCAAAATGGGCGTTCAGGTGAATTTGATATATTGATAAGCGAATTGTAAGGAGTTTCCTATGGAACCACCCTATAAAAAGTTTGGGAATGTACTGATAGGACATAGAGGAGGCCGCAATATAAAAACTGCGGCCTCTTTGATATTCGGTAGTCCCTAATGTTTACGCCTGCGGTCGTAAGCCTCGATGTGTATATCCTTGATGACAAAATCCTTTAGGAGATAGGCTATGCTGTATGGAGAGACCTTGTCTGATAGCGATTTCCCAAATGCGTAATAGTTGCTTGTGTATGGCGCTGCAAAATCTATGTCAAATGTGGCTGCATATACAGCGACAGCGGTGTCTTTTGGCAAAAAAGTTGTCCATGGGGCGGAGCCACGCCCCACAGATAAAACTGTCATTGTTCGGGTCTGAGTATGGAACCGTTCCATGTGCGTAACACCCCTTGAGTGGCATTTCTCGCATATATAGTTCTAATAAGACCTCAAACTTTTTGCCTACAAAGTAGTTGCGCTGGTCGTAAAAATTACTTTTTAAGAACGATATCGTATCTCCGTGAAATCCTTTTAAGGGGTGATATGTGAAACTCTGTGCCTGTGTTTCGGCAAGCCCTATAAGAAGGAATAATAGTAAGAATAACATTTTCATTGTCTGCAATATTTTATGTTGGTGGTGCAAATTTAGTGTGAAAATAACATAGCTTCCCAAAAAAACGAGTACACAAATAGTACACAAGGCTTTTTTCGCTATTTTTTGATAGCTGATTCGAAAAATATGCCTTTATCAATGTCATGTACTCTTCTCTGGCTCACGATGGACTTAATACCAGCCATCAACAGTTCAGGGTGGATATGAATGTATCAAAATCGTTGGCAAAAAAAGGTGGAATATCAATCTGTCGGTGACCGACCTGCTCAATACATATGCTAATCGTAAGTGGATGCAGACTGCCGATGTGCTGACATGGGGAAATGGCAGCAACACGGTGCGTAAGGTTGAACTTACTGTGAGTTACAATTTTAACAGCACACGCAGCAAGTTCCGCGGCACAGGTGCGGGCAGCGCAGAGCAGCATCGACTGTAGGCCGTGCCATTTGATAAGCATCTGATGATGGCTGTTGCTTAACCCTCAAGAAAAAGAGGGTAAAGTCAAAAGTAACAAACACACTCGAAAGAGTGACAAGTTATAAGATGCCAAAGGGGCTGCAAGCCCGATAAGTCCACAGCCCTGGGCGATTCCCAGGGCTATGGGCCTCTGCCCCTTTGGGGCATGTTGGATGTTTCAAATTGAAAGTTTGTTTTCCATATATTTTACTTTTGACACATCCCCCTTTTTTTCTTGAAGGTTAATCCTTTTTTGCGTGGAGCGTAATGATGTTCATTACGATGCTCGTGATGCCCCCCAGCGCAAGGGCGAGGTTCAGCGCAAGGCGCGCAGACTGTCGAGCAGGGCGAGGGCACGGTTTTCGGCGGCTTCCATCAGCTCGCGCTCACCGGGACCCTTGTCATTGATGCCACAGAGGTGCAGAATGCCGTGGATGATGACGCGGTGGAGTTCGTCGTCGTAGGTCTTTCCGAAGAGTTCGGCATTGGAGCGCACGGTATCGAGGCTGATGACAATGTCGCCATTGATGACGTCGTCTTCATCGTAGTCGAAAGTGATGACATCGGTATAAAAGTTGTGACCGAGGTACTCGTTGTTGACCTCGAGTATCTTCTCGTCGTCAACAAACATATATCCTACCTCGCCCACACGACGTCCGTGGCTGGCAGCTACGGCCCTGATCCAGGCATTGGTGGCGCGCTTCTTTATGGCGGGCATGCGCACGCCCTCTACATTGTATGTAATCATTGCTTATGGGGAATAAAAGAGTCTGTAGGATAACCGAAATGCTCGAGTTCGCGCACGGCGCTCGACGAGATGCTGTCCATACCGGGCTCGGCATAGAGCAGGAGGGTCTCGATGTGGCCGATGCGGCGGTTGAGGTCGGCCTGCTGGCGCTCATACTCGAAGTCGGCGACAGAGCGCACGCCGCGGAGGATACACGAGGCGCCCACGCTATGGGCGAGCTCGACGGTGAGACCGGTGTAGGTGACTACCTCGACACGGGGGTCGTCGGCATAGAGGCGCTCGATGGCCTCACGGCGCTCCTGGGCGCTGAGCCGGGTCTGCTTGCGCTCATTGACGCCCACACCGATGACGATGCGGTCGAAGAGGGGCAAGGCGCGCGTCACCACTGAGTGGTGGCCGATGGTGAAGGGGTCGAAAGTGCCTGTGAATAGTGCTGTCTTCATTGTCCGAACAAGTCTTGCATGAGGGGTTCGCCACCCAGAGGGTTGCGGCCCAGATGCTGGTAAGCTAATGGGGTGGCTACGCGGCCACGGGGAGTACGCTTGATGAATCCCTCCATGATGAGGAAGGGCTCGTAGACCTCCTCGACGGTGCCCATGTCTTCGCCGATGGCGGTGGCGATGGTGGAGAGTCCCACGGGTCCGCCGCGGAACTTGTCGATGATGGTGAGGAGTATCTTGTTGTCAATCTCGTCGAGACCATACTGGTCGATGTTGAGCGCACTGAGGGCAAAGCGGGTAATCTCGGTGGTGATGCGTCCGTTGCCCTTGACCTGGGCGAAGTCGCGCACACGCCGCAGCAGGGCGTTGGCGATACGGGGCGTTCCGCGCGAGCGTCGGCTGATCTCCAGGGCGGCATCGTCGTCGATGGGCACACGCAGGATGCCCGCCGAGCGGCTGATGATGCGCTTCAGGGTCTCGGGGTCGTAATACTCCAGGTGGGCGTTGATGCCAAAGCGGGCTCGCAGCGGGGCGGTGAGCATGCCGCTGCGGGTGGTGGCTCCCACGAGGGTGAAGGGATTGAGGTCTATCTGTATGGAGCGGGCTGAGGGACCCTTGTCTATCATGATGTCGATGCGGTAGTCTTCCATCGCCGAGTACAGATACTCCTCGACCACGGGCGAAAGGCGGTGAATCTCGTCGATAAAGAGCACATCGTTGGGTTCGAGAGAGGTGAGTATGCCGGCAAGGTCGCCTGGCTTGTCGAGCACGGGGCCGCTGGTAATCTTGAATCCCACTCCCAACTCATTGGCGATGATGTTGCTCAGCGTGGTCTTACCCAGTCCGGGCGGGCCGTGCAAGAGGGTGTGGTCGAGGGGCTCGCCGCGGTACTTGGCTGCCTCGACAAAAACTTCAAGGTTCTCGACTACCTTCTTCTGGCCAGAGAAATCGCTGAAGCGAAGTGGTCGGAGCGCGTTCTCGAACTCCTTCTCAGAAGAAGACATCGACTCCTCCCGTATATCAAAATCGTCTCTCAATGTATAGTCTTATTAATAATTAATAATGTATGGTGCAAAGTTAGTGCAAGTCGAGCGAAATACAAAATAAACTCGTTTATTTTTAT
>ULQW01001296.1_pt1 | contig 17118 bp, 9 predicted proteins | sample 1954921 | NCBI WGS metagenome assembly ULQW01 (sample SAMEA4835666, study PRJEB28245) | human gut metagenome | biome: gut microbiome; material: fecal sample | place: Denmark | collected 2008
AATTTTATACTATTTACTGAGTGTCCCTAAAGAAAAGAAGCCTCAAGACAAGATTCCTGGGGCTTCTTTCATTTTGAACCTCATTGACACGTACGTGTAGAGGTAAATTTAACTATATTTTTAAGAATCAGTGACACATCCTTGACTATAAATCCTCACACTTATTTCCATTCTCCCATCCGTTCCACATTGCAATCCATCATCTCATATATTTTCCGGTATCCGTTCTCCGTATCAGACAACACAGAGGCATCGTCCGACTGAAGGCGACGGACTATTCCATCAAGCACTACAGTCCGCTTTCCGTAGAAGAACGTCACACGTTTGTCTTTATTCTCAATGTACAGAGCCGGACGGCGGTTTCCGTCGAGTTCGGCTTCCAGTGTCCAGCCACCAAACTTGAAACGGTTTCCCGCACGCTTCACGTCCACCGCCTTCATGCCGTCCGCCTCAATCTGGATAACCGCCAACACACGCGCTTTCTTTACCGGCGTCAGACTTGCCGTAAGCGTCCATGACGGAGTGAAATCTTCTCCGCGTTGCCCGTCATATTCGTTGGGAGGTGCCGCATACCGGTCCGTCTGGGCAAAATGAACGTCCGCACCGCTGAACAGACGGGTAAACGAACGGAATTTCCCCGACCAGGCTTCCGTGGAAAAGGCCGCGGACGCTTCGTCTATCTCAAACTTCACCGGACTATGAAGCAGCCAGTCCCACCGTGCCACTTCCGACGCTTCCAGCTCATCGTAGATGACCACGATATTCGGATACAGCAGGAAGATGTGACGACGGTATTTCGTGAGCGGATTCTCTCCGAAACCGTTCTCTGGCGACTGCTCCAGCCCGTACTTCTTGAAAGCTTCTTTCCAAAGCTTGATGTCGCTTACCCCGCAATAGGCCTCCGAAGCATCCCCCAGCGCATAAGACAGGTGGTCTCCGTCCAGCATGCGGACAATATAGCCGTAAGCGTCCGGAGTGAAAGGCTGCCCTATTCCGTTTACCATCACCGTATTGTGCGCACGGGTGTGGCGGTACGACAGAAGATTGTGCGGATCGCTGAAATTCATATAATGTCCGGCGGCATGAAACACCGCTTCACCACCATAATGCAGATTAAAAGCATTCTGGTTGGAGTGCGTATGATTTCCTGACCCGAACGGACTGGAGTGGAAACTCAGGCTAACATTCATTTCCGGATTGCTCAGATTGGAGTTCGCTATCATCTCGCCGCAATCCTTAAACCACACCGCTTTCGGCGCGCCTTCAGGAAGCGCACACGATGCCGGACGTTTCTTTCCGCAAGCCATACGGTAAAGACGGGTCTCAAACTCGCTCTTGTAGAGCGGATTCTTTTCCGAATACCAAGCAGCATACGAGTCGCCCAGCTCACGGGCAAGGAAATCAGCAAAAGCACTCCGGATGCGGAGCGGCTTTTCATTCATCTTCTCATGTCCGTCACCGAAACCGGAACTGAGCGAACCGGGAATCCAGGTGCAGGCCACCCCTTTCCCCGCATTCTGATACCACGGATGCCGGAGGAAGTCCGTCCCTGTGGCATAACCGAACAGTTTGGGCAGATACATCAGGCTGACCGCATTCGCGCTGAAGTAGTTCGCCCCGTTCTGCCATGCCCCGTCGCGGTTGAAGCCCGTGGCCGGAGCGCGCGAAGTCCATAGCTCGTAGAAATATCGCAAAAACTCCTTCGCTTCGGGATATTTGTCGAAAATCACCAGGCATCCTTGCACAAAGCGGCGGACAGTAAACTGCCAGATATGCTCATCGAAAAAACGGTTCTCCGTCTGCCCCACCAGCCGCTCGTGATAATACCGGGAAATGACTTCCAGAATCAGCTCCTCTGTCCGCCTGCGTTCTGCCGGAGCCAGCAAATCACCACAAGTCTCGTAAGTACAGGCCAGCACATACACAAGCTCACCCGCATTGAAGTCATTGGCAAGAAATTCATCCGTCGGATTCTCCGGCAGCAGGCAGCGCAGGTTCTGCACCATCTTGTCCGCATAGATTTTCCGGCCAAGCATCTGATAAGCCGTATTCAGCATGTCACAACTCTCCGACATCTCGAACACATGCTTGTAGGGGACGGTGTCGGTGGTGAAGCTCATCGCCAGTGCACGTCTTCCGTCCTCTATCATATTGCTGAACTCCGGATGCGAACGTACCGTCCTGCGCGCCTCTTCAAGCCCTTCGCGCAGAAAACAATAGATGCGCGGACCTTCTTCAGGAATACCGGCCAGAAAGTCGCTGAACTGAGGAGTGGCAAACTGCGGAGTACCGGGCTTTATGGTAAAGCTGTAAGTCTTGCTCCACGGGTGTTCCGTCCCGTCCTTATCCACGGAACGGAACCGCCAGTACCACTTGCCCTCATCCAGCACACGGTGCGGATTGAACACGCCCCAGGGAACAGGTTCCGACAGAATATCATCGTTTCCCCTGAAACGTCTGTCCTTCGAAAGATTGAACTGAAGCAAATCGCCTTCCCTCATGGAGGGCGGCACCAGCAACGGAGCCGGATTAATGAACACATCGTTCGCTTCCAAAGGATAAGGAGATGTGCGAAGAGGATTGTTGGCACAAGCCGTCCAACCAATCCCCACCATACACAAACACAATAAAAGAATATTTTTCATATAACCTTCATTCCTCACATTCTACATTCTTCATTTCTCATTCTTCATTCTTCATTCTTCATTTTCATCCCCTTCTGCTTGCCACCGGCTTACGGTCTGTCTGTTCATCCGTCCGGTATGCCCCGTCCATGCTGTCATAAAGCACGGAAGAGTTGCGGAACTGCCTTGCATAAACCTTTCCTCCCAGCACCGGGTTGTCCGAACCGTAACTGTAAACCGCAGTCGACGAACTGCTTGTCACCTGAAGCCTTTCAGCAGACGACGGGTCAAGATTCACCTCGATAGCCCAGTCACCGCACGTGATGCGGTTTCCGTTACGGACCACCGGAAGCACCTCGTTTTCCGAGTCCCTCACCTGCACCAGTGTCAGGATGCGGCATTGCGGAATGTTTTCAAAGGAAGCTGTCAGGTGCCACTGGTTCGCATAGCCCTCACCGGGAGAAACGGCAAACTGATTGGTCTGCGACACTTCGAACGAGGAGTCACTGAACATCCGTGCCACTGCCACCCCATTGTCCAGACGGGTAGTGAACGTCTGTCCCTCAATACCGAACTGCACGGGGCTGTGCAGCAGCCATTCCCAACGCACCGGTTCCGATGCTTCCAGTTCATCATACACGAGCACAATGTCCGGATAAAGCATAAGCACCTGACGGCGGTATTTCGTGAGCGGAGTAGTGCCAAATCCGTTCTCCGGTGTCTGCGCGATGCCCGCATTCTCAAAATTCTTCACCCACATCGGGTCATCGGAAATGCCACGGTAAGCTTCCGAGGCATCGCCCAGCGCGTACGCTATATGGCTTCCCCCTGCGGCACGGAGCATCATCCCATAGGCTTCGGTGGTGAATGCCTGACCGATACCGTTCACCAGAATGGTGTTGTGTGCCCGGGTGTGGCGGTACGATGTCAGTGTATGCGCATCGGAGAAACTCGTATAATAGCCCGAATGGTAATACACTTCCTTCCCTCCGTACAGCAGATTGAAGCTGTTCTGGTCAGCCAAGGTATGGCTTCCCGAACCGAACGTACTGGAACGGAATCCCAGCGTAAGGTTCTCCGCCCCGTCCGCCAGGTTGCTGTGCATCACCACTTCGCCGATGTCCTCATACCACTTCATCTTCGGCGCATCCGACGGGAGTTCCGTATCATACCGGCTGCTGTTCCGGCAAATCCGGTAAAGCCGAAGTTCCAGGTCATCATACACATCGTTATTCGGATTGTCATCACTGGAACACTGGCTGGCATACCATCCGGCATACCCGTCTCCTATCTCACGGGCAAGGAAATCGGCAAATGCCGCATACTGCCGGGTAGGAGAATCGTATCTCTCGGTATAATCCCCGAAACCGGTACTCTTCGATGAAGGAGGGAAATTATAGGCAAGCGCCTGTCCGGCATGCTGATACCACGGATGTTGGAGAAAATCCGTTCCGCTGACATGCGACAACAGCATCGGCATATAATATAATGTATAAAGATTGGCCGACAGATAGTAGCTCCCGTTCGCCCATGCGCCGTCGCGATTGAATCCCGAAGCCGGAGCGCGTGACGTCCAGAGCTCATAGTAGTATTCCAGCATACGCGACGCTTCCTCCTCATAGCCCGACTTGTCCCACAGACAGAAAGCTATCTGGAAAAGGACACGCATGTTGCGCTGCCAGAAATGATTGTCGAAAATGTGGTTTTCCTGCATACCGCAATACTCGCTGTAATAACGGGTCGCCACGCGCCAGAGCAAATTCTGTGCTGCCTTTATCTGGCTTGCGGACAGACTGTTGTAAAACAGGTCATACGGTGCCAGCACACTGTAGGCAATAGCGGTGGAGGTGAAATTGGTAAGGAACAGTTTGTCATCGCCTACCGTACACAAACTTTCCATAATCTCCTGCAACTTCGATGCGTATTTCTTGTCCTGCGTCAGCAGATAGGCCTGAAGCATCCGTTCCACGTAGCTTGCCACGTCCTCCATGTGCCCCTCCGTCACATCGGAAAGCATCTCGTCTGTCACCATGGTCAAGGCACGGTCTGCCTGATAGACAAGTGCCGGATATTCATCATGCGCCGACACGCGCTGCCGTGCTTCCGCCAGGTCATCGTTCAGAAAACAATAGATGCGCGGATGCGTATCCGCCCCTGCCTGAGACATGCCGGTACGGAACGTGGCGAAATCGGGGGTGACGAAGACGGGAGTTTCCGCCTTCACCTCAAACTCGATGGGAGCGCTCCACTCCCCTTCCGTCCCGTCGGCCGACACGTTGCGATAACGCCAATACCAGTGTCCCGCTTCAAGCACGCGGTGCGGATTGAACATGCACCACTCCACGGCTTCCGACAGTTGGGTGGAAGCTTCCGGGAAAGTCCTGTCCTGTGAAAGGGCAAACCGGATTTTTTCTTCTGTCTTCAGAGCCTGTGGCACAATGAGCGGCGAAGGATTGATGTACAGCTCGTTCGAGAGCTTGGGATAAGGCTGGGTCCGTGTCTTGTCGTGCCATGCTTCGGGAGCCTCAATTCCCTCCGCTTCTTCAGGAGCGGGAACAGCATCGTCCGCACAGGAAGGCAGCACCAACAGGCCGGCCAGCAAAGTAGTGTAAAATAACTGTTTCATAAGTTTAATTTTATAAGGAACCCCACTCGTTCGCCCTCCCGAAAGAAAGCTTATTGCGTGAGATTGGAAAGAAACCATAAAAAAGAGTGCTCCCGGTTTGTTACAGAGACAAAAAGGAAGGCACTCTTTCAAATTATGGAAACTTGTTTATTTGTATTACTTTTCTCATTACTCTTCCGCGAAGAGGGTCAGTACCGGACGGATGGCATACTGCTGGCTGTTGTTTCTCAGCTCCTGACACTCACCAATGCTTTCACCACCCTCCGTAGCAGTCAGGATGACATTGAAACGCCCGCCGTTCGTGACGGAACTTGACATTACATAAGTGGCACCGGAAGCACGTCCAAACGGTCTGTTGCCGGAAGCGTCTATCGCAGCCTTCAAGGCCTCATTCACCTCCACGGCAGCCCTTTCCTCATCACCGGCATAACCGGACGCCATGCCCATTATGTCGAGCACCTGACGGGCAGAAGGAATATACCATCCGCTCACATCCGAACCATCCTCCAAAACGTGACCGGCTGTCCACGTGGCGAAAGCACCGGCAGTCTTGCCCAGCAAAGGAGAAGCATAATCCCCTATCGTAGCCAGCATCTTCTGCGTATCCGTATATCCGCCGTAATAATCCTCTTCCCAGGAGCCGTCCGTATCAGCAAATATCATATCGGAAGGAAGTGAATTGTCGAGTCCTATATGCACACGCCCTCCGTCGCTCACGCTCGTCAGCCCCATGGCATAGCCCACAATCTTATATCCGGCCGCCCACTGCGAACCGTAGTTCGACGGCACGTCATTGCCCTTCGCACCCGAAGCGAACACGATGCCGATGGAGTTCTCCGCCGAATAGGTGCGCGAGAAAGTGCCGTCCTTTTGCAGGAACATGCCCACTTCCGGAAGGTCGGGGTCGGTGAAGTTCACGTCCACCGTGATGATGCCGTTCGCACGTTGCCAGTTGAGCGAAGCAGTGATAGGGCGGTTGGCAGTCAGCGTCATGTTGTCCGTCGCCACCTCGTGCGAAGTCCCGTCCACGGCCAGGGTGAAGTTGCCCGGCAGGCGGTTCTTGTTGCCCACAAAGAGGTAATTGCTGAACCATACGCCGTTCTCCGCATCAGCCGGTGCGCCGGAATAGGAAAGCGTCGCGGGCGTGTCGCCCACCGTCCCGTTCACGATGTGAAAATCCGTATACACCTTATAACCGCTCACCGCTATGCTTCCGGCCTCAGCCACCGTGGCGGGGCGTTCGTCGGTGAAGCTCAGCTTCGCCATGGGACGGGTCATCGTCCCGGCAGTCGCTCCGGGAAGGAGCGACAGGCTGAACGCATCGCAGGCGTCGTTGTGGAAGAGTTCGCTGCCGGTCAGCTTATAGCCCACCGTGGGAAGCGACTCGGTGTTGTAGTACAGGTCAGGGTATCGTCCGTCAGTGGCGATGGCATCCTCCTTGATGTAGTCCGCCCAGAACGAGCACTTGAAGTCCTCGCTCTCCGGAGTGATGTCGAAGAAGAAGCTCCCGTCCTTCGCCTCGTCTGCCAGCTTTTCCTGCCGGATGGTCACCGCTCCGTTCTCCTCCACGATGAGGATGCAGCGGAGCTTGTGGCCCGGATAGGCAGACGGCATGGCGCGCGAACCGGCACTGGCCAGCGTCCCTTCGGGCATGGTCACCGTGACGGTCACTGCCCCCTCCTCCTTCGGTTCTTCCCGAGTGGGCGGCTCGGTTTCTTCCTTACCGCATGAGGCCAATGCCATCCCCAGCACCAGTGCTGTATATAAAAACAGTTTTTTCATGTCGATTGCTTTTTAAAGAGCCGAGCGGCCATGCTTGGCTGTATGACCGCTCGGCTTTTTTATAAGAAGTTTATTGATTTAGAATGTCAGGATGGGGCGGACACGACGGGTTTGCTCTCCAGTTACGCCAACATAATAATTTTCCACATTCGTGAATGTTATCAAATAAGCCTGATTGCCAGCAGTCCTCAAATTAGCCGAGCTTGTCCAATAAAAATTGGAGACACCGGTTTCTTCAGATATCAAATCAGCGGTTTCTGCATTGGATGTGTTCAATGCCTGCAAAGCTTTCTTCACTGCACTATTCTCGGCTAAATAAACCGAACGCAAAACGTTCATTTGTCCAAGTGCGGGAAGATACCATCCGCTGGTTCCTTCTGTGGGAGCTGCCGGGCTATAACTAGAAAAATCCAAAGCAGTATAAGTCGCATCATCAGTCAGTGTATTGGCATTCCAAGCGGCTTTATTTGCATAACCTTTAATATCTTCTACCCCTTGGCCTACACCCTCAATAGCACCGATTGTATTTGTGCTAACAAACTTTACACCACTCTGTTCTTTCAAACCGAGAACCCAGCCATGAATCGTATTATCTTTAAAGTTCACGCTGGTATAATTAGTTGATACATCGCCTTCATGGCCTGTTTCATCATCACTATCAATAGCGCTTCCATCACCCTTCACGGCAAATACCACACCGATAACAGGATTGTCAGTATCACTCTTCAGTTCGGTAGACCACGTTCCATCGCTATAATAGTAATCACCTACTTTTGGAGCGTTCGGGTCAATCCAATCACCGTTAAAACCAACCGTAACGGTTATTTTATCGCTTCCTGAAGCACTTTCCCAGTCGAAATTACCGTTCACCTCCGTGTTGGAAGTCAGAGTGATGTTCTCAGTAGATATGGTCTTGGTTGTGCTGCCCACTGCCAGTGAGAACTCCTTATCCGCATCAGGCAATGCATTCTTGTTTCCTACGAAAAGATAGTTGTAGAAGAATACGTTATCTGTTTTCACCGGGTCAATATCAGTAGCCGAAATTACCGACTCACCTTCAACCACCTCATTGGTTTCAATGTTGAATCCGCCATATACTCCATAACCGCTTATGCTAATTTTTTCAGTAGTTGTGGATGCGGTAGTTCCTTTATCCACAAAGCTAACCTTTGCAAACGGGCGTTTCAGTTCCACGCTCAGAGCACCGCCAGTAGGAATTATTCCGCAATACGCGTCGCAATCGTCGTTATTGAAAAGAGAACCGTCGGTTAAAGCTTCCGTAGCGTATGATACGGAAGGCAAGTTCTGCGTATTATAATAGAGGTCGGCGTACTTTTTGTCATTCCCTTCTCCAGTTACAGCTGCATTAGCATCGATAAAGTCAGCCCAGAATGCGCATTTGTAGTCAGCTGCATCTTTGGGAGTGAAAGTAAACGAGAAAGTTTCGTTCACGGCTTTCGATGCCACTTTCTCTATGCGTTCAGTCCAAGAGCCGTCACTGTTGCTCACGTAAAGAATGCAGCGCAACTGGTGCTGCTCGTCCGAAGCCTCTGGGATATAACGTGAAGCCACTTTATCGATGGCATCGTCCGGGAGTTTCACTGTCACCGTCACAGGTTGTCCTGCCTGCTGTGCGCCACCGTTCAAATCTTCCTGGCTGCATGAGAACAGTCCCATTCCCAAAGCCAGCATTGGAAATAAAATACTCTTTTTCATGATATTGTTGTTTTAATGGTTGAAAATTAAATCAATCCGGTTCACTTGAATCATATCGGTCTTTGACATTCTTGAAATTCGATTTGTCGGGCAAAGGCGATAGTGCATTCGGGGAGATTTCAGCCCGACGGTGATTCCTTCACTCCCCTTCCTTCACTGTAACTTGCTGACAATCAGATGTGATTGCGCCAAAAGTGAAGGATGAAGGTAAAGTGAAGAAAAATTCTCTATATATAAGGATTGTAGTGAGGGGGAAAAGAGCCGGATGTGCTATTTTCGTCCGGACAATTTGTCCATATGCCGGACGGAAAAACACCTTTGAGTTTCAGTCAGGACACCTTTACGTTTCAGCCAGGACACCTTTACGTTTCAAGCAAAACACTTCGGTGTCTCAGGTAAAACACTTCGGTGTTTGCTGTCAAATGCAAAGACGTTTCATCCCAAACGCCTAGGCGTTCTGAGAACATCCGGAACTACATTTCCCCGGAACGGTTCAAAGCCTTTTTTTTGCACGCCGAAGCGTGTGCGACCGTACGCCGAAGCCTTTGGAGGCGCATGCCGAAACATTTTTCCCGACACTCAGAGTAAGCTCGAATCCTTTCTGTCCCCAATTGCTTCTAACAAATCGAATTTCAATAATTTCAAAGAACTCCTATGATTTTTAGCGGACACTAGTGTTTTTGTTTATTTAAAGACGGTCAGGACAGAGCGAACCGGCAATCCAGTAAGATTATTCCCTGTGCGCAAAGCTGACGCACCATAATAATTATGCTTTCCAGCATCTACCTTATCATGGAAACCAATACGATAAGCTCCATGCGATTCACTCTGAGTTCCGCCTGTGCTTGTCCAATAGAAAGCATTACTCATCAAAGCTTCGTCATTGCTATCAGACAAATTCTGCAAGCTTGTTCCTACAGTAGAAAGCGTACATGTAGCTGTTCCTTCCGTTGGGTTTTCTCCTGTATCAACTTTCGTGGCATACACTTTAACCAAAGCCTCCATCTGTCCCATCGAAGGAAGATACCATCCGCTCGTTCCTGAGATAGGAGTAGTTTCCTCTCCTACCTTATAATTCAACGCACCGTTCACGGCAAGATAATTGCTCGCATTTTGAGTCTGCCATGCATTAGAGTTCTTGTAACCGAAAATATCAGTTGTCTCCGTTCCCAGATTCTCCGGCAAAGCACTAATGGTTTGGTTCTCAGCCAAGAATCTAAAATTGCCTGCATCCTTAGCCGCAATCACCCAAGCCAAGACGTCCGCAGCTTCGCCCGCATTCGAATAGTTGGTGGTTTCATCGCTCTCAATGGCACTGCTTGTACCGTCACCTTTCACTGCGAATACCACACCTGCCACGGTCTTTTCTATGTTTCCATCAAGCGATAAAGACCAAGTGCCGTCGGTAAAGAAATAGTCGCCTACCTTCGGAGATGCAACCACTTCACCGGAAGCAGTCGAGAAACTCAGATTATACGGAGTGTTGGCAGCCAAAGGTATTTCGTTCGTAGGAATAGTACCTTCCTTATCGCCCAGCGTATAGGAGATGCTTGCCGGAAGCTTGGTGCTCTCTCCGTCGGCAAAGAGGTAGTTATAGAACAACACGTTGCCTTCTGCGTCCGCTACTGCTTTATCAGTGCAACTCAATGTGGCAGTAGTTGTACTTACCGCTCCCGTAGAGATATTCATTCCGTTGCTCACGGTATAGCCGGAAGTAACCGATACATTGCCGGAAATATCTTCTTTCGCTACAAAGTTCACTTTCGCCAGCGGACGGCTCAACGTCACAGGAGTGCCACTTGTAATCTCATCTTGAGTGAAGTGTCCCGTAAAGGCATCGCACGCTTCATTATTAAAGAGGTCCGCATTATCCGCGAACGTCACGTTCGGAAGGTTTGTTGTATTGTAATACAAATCGTCATAAGTGCCGTCGCTATTCGCATCAGTCTTCACATAGTCCGCCCAGAACGAGCAGGTATAAGTATCTGCCGGCGGAGTGAAAGAGAAGGTGATATTGTCAGCCGCATTCTCAGCAATCACTTCCTGACGAATATCTTCCGTACTTTCATCATTGTCCGACACAAAGAGGATGCAGCGCAATACACAGCCTTCCGGAACGGTCGGAAGCGCACGCGACAAGCCGTCGCTACCCACTTCACCCGGCAACTGCACCGATACGGTAACGGGCTGTCCCACAGCCTGAGCCGGGCTCTCTCCCAAATCTTCCTGGCTGCACGAGCACAGTCCCACGCCCAGAGCCAGTGTTGAATATAAAAGAATCTTTTTCATGGTGTTTATTGTTTGTAGCCCCGCCGCTTCCCCCCAAGGGGAAAGCGATTGCGAGACTTTATTTTTAAGTTCTTAAGTTTTTAAGCGTCACAAACTAATTCTTACTTCTTATTTCTTCATTCTTAATTCTTCATTAATTAAAATGTCAGTATCGGACGGACATGGCGACCAGAGTTTCCTGTAGTAGATGCCGTATAGGAATCTACCGTCGCATTGAAACGCAACAGCCATACCTGGTTTCCGTCATCTCCGCTACGTGCCGTGCTCGACCAATAATAAGCATCATTTCCTGTGCCATCGGCCAATACATAAGTCACCTCCTCCTGTTCGGGCAAGGCCTGCAAGGCCGACTTTACCTTGCTACCTTCATCATTATAAGCGTCGCGCAATACCAAAAGCTGTTTCAAGGACGGAAGGTACCAGCCACTGTTTCCCGTGACCGGAACAGAAAGCGGATAGTTATCCACAGCCTCCAAGGCAGAATAAGTCTTGCCTTCAGAAAGCTGATTGGCTTTCCATGCCTTTGTGTTCGCATATCCCATAATATCCGTGCATGTGGTTCCATCATTAAGATTATGCGTGGCCACACCTTCTATGCCTTCAATCGTGCTTCCGGCAGTGCCGGTTGCAGTGGAAATCTGTACAAATCGCGGGCTTGAAGCGTATTCCTGCAAACCGACTACCCAGCCATGAATCGCATTTCCGTCAAAAGCCACTCCTTCATAATTCTCCACTACATCCGAAGCGGCTTCGCCTTCATCGACTAAAGCGAATATCACCCCGACAGGTGTCTTTCCGCTTTTCAGCATGGGCGACCATGTGCCGTCGCTATAATAATAGTCGCCCACTCTCGGAGCATCCGGATCGTCAAAGCTTACATCCACCTTTATGCTGGCATTAGCATCCGTCCAATTGAAATGCGCATCCACCAGACCGCCACCAGCCGCCAGCTGCAAGTTAGATGTATCGAAAAGCTTCAGTACCCCGTCTCCCTCAATGGAAATATCCGACAGTACCACCTTTCCTTCCACAGGGTTTGCAAAAAGGAAGTTAGAGAACCACACCTGGGCTGCACGGTCAGCCACCTCACCGGTATAGCTGATTGTGCCCTGTTCAGATGCTGTTCCACTCGCTATATCAAAACTATTGAAAACTTCATAACTGACCTCAATGTCTCCGGCAAGGGTTATCGCATCCTCATTAGAGAAAGTCACTTTTGCGAACGGACGCTTCAAAGTAAGCACAGTTCCTTCTCCGGCTGCTACATGCCCATAGAAAGCATCACAAGCATCGTTATTAAACAAACTTCCGTCCGTCATCCGGTCGGCTACATAACTGATTGCCGGTATCTGCTGCGTATCATAATATAAGTCAGCATAACGTCCGTTCTCATCGGACACAGCATCCTCCTCAATAAAATCTGCCCACACAAACACGTCAGCACCAACAGGAACATCAGTAAAATAAAACTTATTGTTCACAGACTCCGACTCCACCATCTCGTAGCGGTTTTCTCCGCTTACAAGAATACAGCGAAGCTGATAGCCTTCCGGTGTTTCAGGAAAGGGGGCATCAGTTCCATCTGTCGGTGTTCCTCCTTCAGGAATCTCTACCTCAACCATACCGGAATTTCCATTGGGAGATTCCCAGTCAAGGTCTTTCGTTGTACATGCCGAAAGTCCTGCGCCCAAAGCCAGCATTGCATATAAGAATATCTTTTTCATGGCAATCTCACTTAAAAGATTATCAATCGTCCAAATCTACATCTATTTCATCATCAAAATCGGGATCGAATCCGATACCCCCATTCGGGTCGGTAGTGAGGAAAGGGGCGCGGATTACAGTGTTCACTCCACGCTTGCACTGAAGACGAAACGAATATCTGGCATATTCAACACTTGTATTCGTACCGCTGACTACCCTCAACGTAACCGGAATAGATGTTGTTTTGTCTGGATCAATAAGAATATAGTCAAACAACAGTGAATATTCACCTCCCGCACTTTCCAAAGCAGTCTTTCGAATTGATCCATTGAAAGACATTCCGTCAAAAGCATGACGAGTCACATCAGACAACACATCATATCCAACCGGCATAGCTCCATCATAATCAAGGTATACACGGAATGCCGAACCGTCTGTAGGATCAGAAACATTCATAATATCCTCATCAGCCAGGAAATCAGCTACATCTGTCGCTACCAGTTCGAAACGTCCTACAGGGCGCGACAGCTCCATGCTTACCGGCACTTTAGCACCCCATTCATCACGATAACGGGTCAAGTCCAATTCCTGACAAGCATAGAAAGCATCCTCGAAACGGTTGTTTCCGATATAACTTTTGTTTTTCGGTTTCATCACTGTAGTGAAATCGAGCGTATTGTAGCACGAATCGGTTTCCTCAATAGCATCGGTATCAAAGTCTCCATAATAGTCCGCCCACACTGCCAGACGGTAGTTGCGTGCGTGTAACGGGACAGACACCTTTGTCTGAAAACGGTTCGTCAGCGGAAGATCTTCGTAAACAACTACTCTTTCCGCTAAAGCAGTTCCTTCGTATGCAGCTAAGGTAATACGATGGAGCGCATCCGGCCATCTGTCTGGGTCGTTCGTCACATACAGATTTTTTACGTTCTCATCCTCCGAATCGGGAAGATTCAGGTCGAACGAAATTTCCGCTTCCACAGTAACCAATGTGGGATCAACTCCTATTTCTCCATCTGCCGTTTCTTTCGGAAACTCCGTAAGACAGCCGGTCGCCAGCACGGAAAACAAGGACATCATGCTCCACCGCGCGAGTTTATTCTTATATGTCATAATTTTTTTCATGATATTCTAGTCTTCATTAGAAACGATAAACCAATGACGTGCCAATACGGGTAATTCCCCAGTAGTTGTAGGATTTCTTCCCTATCTGCGCCCCATTGTCAATGTTATAATACTGATTATACTGCATGTTGGCATATCCGGCTCCGATAAGAAATTCCGCTCCCCAATGCTCGGAAAAAGGAAGCGAATAACCGTAAGTAACACCAGCTCCGAGCGCAGGACGGCCCGTAAACTGGAAACGGTCGTCCTGCCACTTCACGTTAAACACGCCGACATGAGTGTGAACTCCTACGAAATGCCCTTTGCCCACACCTTTCATCCACCAGCGAGCTTCGGGCTGGAAAAGCACCAGACGTACCCCATGTTCCCGCTCAATGTCCCACAGACTCCAGTTGAGAGGAAGTTCTAAAGACACATGTTCATGAAGCTGCACCTCAGCAGAAAGATTCATTATCGCTCCTGCCCAATAGACAGCATTCGTTTTAACTGTCACATAACGTGAAGACTGATCGGATGTCTTTTTCTTCACAATCTTTCTGCTCTCACCGTTCTTCCCCGACTGCGATTTCACTTTTTCCACGTTCTTCTCTGTCGGACGTCCTTCCTGTGCCTGAACACCCAGCCTCGTCTTCGTGCCTTTCGGTTTGTGGGGCACCTGCAACGATTCAGTACCGTTTTCCGGGCTATTGGCCGAAGGCAGAGACTCCGCCATAGATGTCCCTCCTATAAAAGAGATGCACAAAAGCAAACCGGCTATCATATATTCCCTTTTCATAACAATTTGATTGTTTTCTAAATATTTCTTATTTTTTTCTATTCTGGTATATAGTGTAAGTTCGTTTTTCCCTCGTTCTTGGAATGATTCTTCATCCACTCTGCCAGCAGTTCACGGTGGCGTTTCACCACGTCCTTGTACTTTTTCTCCACGGCCAGATTGTGCATTTCTCCCCGGTCGAAATTCATATCGTAAAGCTGTTCACGATAAAGCCCCATGCTGTACAATATATATTTATAGTCGGTGGTACGCACCATCCATCCCATCGTACCTCCACCGGTTTCGGTAAAAACCGTCTCGCTCACGATGTAAGGCTGACCGAGAATTGCCGTATCACCCTTCTCCGCTATTGGCCGGATACTTACTCCTTTTCGACCGGAAGGCACTTCCGCTCCACCCCAATCGCATACACTCGGCATCAGGTCTACCCCAGCATTCACCAATTGGGGGAGCACCTTTCCGGCATTCTTTCCTCCAGGAAGACAGACGATGAACGGTACGTTCGCCACCTCTTCATAGAGCGCCGTCTTCTGATTCCACTGGTGTGCCCCTTGTCCATCCCCGTGATCGCTTGCAAAAATGACCACCGTATTTTTCCAAAGATTCTGACGGTCAATTTCATCCACAATCTTTCCGATTTCCACATCTACGGCCTCCACCAAACGGCAATAGGCATTACGGTAACGGCGCCAGTCATCAGGCGTATAATTCTTTGTAGGATGAAGCCGATACTTCAGTGATTTTTCGAAAATCAATGCATCCGCCTCGTAAGGAGCGACTGCAAAATTGGCTGGCAGATTCGGACATTCCTCTATGTCAACTGGCTCTTCAACGGTGGCATAAGGCAGGTTCTGCTTACGTGCATATTCACAGATGTTATGCGGATTGTCGAACGAGGCTACAAGGAAGAACGGCTTGTCCTGCTTGCGACGCAAAAACCCTACGCAAGCTTCTGCCAATCCGTAATCATTATGCCCATGTAGACGCTCAAATCCAAAAGCGTGTTCCGATGGCAGAGAATTGGTATGCACATGCCATTTCCCTGCATATGCACAATGGTAACCAGCCTCACCCATCAGCGTACCCAAAGTCTGCGTACGCAACGAATCGGGAAGCGGAGTGCCGTTGGCACACAGTCCCACTGTTCCAGGCATATACCCAGTAAACATGGATGAACGCGACGGACCGCTCAAAGGCATCGAGCAATAAGCATTCTCAAAACGCACGCCATGTGCGGCAAGCCTGTCCATGTTGGGAGTCTGCAAGTCCGTATTGCCTGCACAGCTCATAGCTGTAGCCGACTGCTGGTCTGTCATTATATAAATGATGTTCGGACGTTCCTGAGCCAAGGCAGCCATCGGTACAAGTGTCCCGCAGAACAAAGCGAATGTCAAATTTCTTTTCATGTTTTTCAATAATTAGGGTTATTCGTATTCTCAAGTAAAGGATTAGCCTGTATCTCGTCTAAAGGAATTGGGAAAAGTTCATGCTTTCCGGTCTGGAAATTATCTCCGGCAAGATAAGCCCTCGTGCTTCCTTCTGTATTTGCAACCGTATTGTTCCCAGTCATAACCAAAGCGTCTCTCAAGATTCCCCAACGGAGCAAATCATACCGACGCATACCTTCGAAAGCCAGTTCAAAACCGCGCTCCCAATAGAGGGCTGTGCGAAAATTATCCTGAGCCGTACCTCCGTTGAAGAATGGAAGATCCGGCAAAGACTGATAAGTCCGGTAATCCTGCAACGAATAGACCGCTGTGGCATTGGCACGATCGCGTACTTCATTCAGCAATGTCCATGCCATTGAAGTCTCCCCTATCTCATTATATGCCTCCGCAGCCATCAGTATCACATCAGCATAACGCAACATACAATAGTTGACATCGGTAATGTTCGGGTCCTTATATCCCAGCGGCATCCACTCGCGTCTCCATTTTCCCGGATACCAGCTTCTTGTTGCAGTCTGTTCCTGCTTTTCATGATTATAGATGTCGCTGTTCCAGACATAACGATACGTGCAAACCATCACATCCCTACGTTCATCATCAGCTTCAAAGTAACCTTTCCACTCCGGAACCACACGAAAGTTTGCGTTGGCACGTCCCATATAATTACTTGTTTCTGTAGTCTGGATACTCGGTGCATCAACATATGATCCGTTATAGGTTCCCCAATACCCTCTCGCACCTGTACTTCCGTCTACAGTATAAAAAGCCACTTCAAAAAGACTCTCCTTGGAATTGAGCGTTCCGTAAGAGAATGTCCGAAACAAAGCCTCATAATTTCCGATTGTCCGTCCTTCATCATCAAAACCGCTGGAAACCCCGTCAGCTGTAGTATAAAGTCTGTGATAACCGTTCGCTTCGAAAGCTTCCCATTCTTCAATTACAGCAGTAAAATATTCCTGGCGCAAATTGTCTTCCGGACATTTCAATTGTCCGTCCATCTGTAGGCTGTAACCTGCACGCTGCAAGAGC